>Ga0208749_1000247_pt1 | contig 13850 bp, 12 predicted proteins | sample Knorr_S15_td_DCM_FD_185601 | JGI IMG/M metagenome (GOLD analysis project Ga0208749, IMG submission 185601) | Marine microbial communities from Southern Atlantic Ocean transect - Knorr_S15_td_DCM_ad_63m_LV_B (SPAdes) (version 2) | ecosystem: Environmental > Aquatic > Marine > Oceanic | place... | reverse complement strand
AGAATGTGACTGTATATCGTGCATATGATAATACAATAGCTGCAAAACATGAACACAATGCAGCTATCGGTGTTCTCAGTGCAACTGATAATGCATCAATTGAGTTTGGTGATGACTTTGGATTTGATGAAATGACATCATTCTTTGCTGATGGTAAAACATCTAGTCCTTCTCAAGGTATAGACATTTAGGAGAGTTATGAAAAATTTTGATTCTATCGAGGAAGCACTTAACGTTGATACAGAGGTAGTTGAAACTAATAAGATTGAACCTCGAAAGAATCAACTTAAAAAGAGTGATCAAGATGATTCTGAAAAGGATTATGAATACAGTCGTGCAAATTTATATTCATTAGTTGAAAAAGGACAAGAAGCGGTAAACGGTATATTGGAATTAGCCCAAGAATCAGATTCTGCAAGAGCATATGAAGTTGCTGCAACTACAATTAAAGCAGTTGCAGATACAACAGATAAATTAATTGACTTACAACAGAAGATGAAGGATTTAGAAAAAGATCCAAACAAAGGCCCTACTAATGTTACAAACGCATTATTTGTAGGATCAACAGCGGAGTTATCAAAATTAATCAAGAATCAAAATAAAGATGATAAATGAAATCTCCAGAACTAACAGAATTTTTTAGTCTTCTTGGAAAGGCAAAAAAAGAAAAGAAAGAGGAGTTTGATAATCTTCTCAAGGAAGCTGACATCAATCTTGATGTCATGACTTCGACTGTGGTTACTGGACTTAAAGAGGCAAAAGTAAATCAAAAGAAACAAAAGAAGAAAGAAGAAAAGTTAATAGAACAATTAGATTCAATAATCGATACAATTGAAAAACCAAAGGAAGTTAAGGATTTCACAGAACCATCTGTTACTGTTGGAGTGCCTGAAGATTTTGACGTATCAAAATTAGAGGAAGAAGATCCTTTGCTTGTTCAAGATTGGAACAATGGTGAGGACATCAAATTTACTGAGGTTGATGCAGTAAATATTATCGAACCAGAACCAATTAAGACACCAGAAATAAGTGATACTGTTGCCAAAGCAATCAAATTTATTGAAGAGACAAATATTAAAGAAGAAGTTGAAAATGCAGATGAAACCAGTGTAGATGATCTTAAGGCTGAGATTAAACAAGTAAGAGATATATTATATAAAGTTCTTGCACATGGGCCAGGATCTGGTGAAGTTAATCTTTTAAAACTTGATGATGTTGATGAAGATACTGCAAAAGTAGATGGTAAGTTTTTAAAATATGATGAATCAAGTGGTAAATTTGTAGGTGCAGATGCCAGTGGTAGTGGTATAACTACTGCAAATGTAAGAACAGGTATCTTAGATGTTGCTGGAATTGCGACATTTAGAAATGATACTCTTATTGGGTCGGGTGTTACTCTTAGTCCTGACGGAAATGTATTTGCAACAGGCGTAACTACTTCAAGTAGTTTTGTTGGAGATTTGACAGGTAATGTTTCAGGAACGACAGGTACATTTTCAGGTAATGTAAGTGTAGGTGGAGTTCTAACTTATGAAGATGTAACCAACGTAGATTCGATTGGAATAATTACCGCAAGAGCTGGAGTTTTAGTTGGTAGTGGCATCACACTGAGTAAAGATGGTGACGTATTTGCAACAGGTATTACAAGTTCAACTAAAGTTCATGTTGGTGTAGATACAGGAGTTTATGGTGAAGATTTAGTTGTGACTGGAGATGCCAGAGTTACTGGTATTTTGACAATTGGTACAGGTTCGATTGTTCTTGACCCAAATGCAAAACAACTTCGAGGTCTTGAAGAGATTGTAATTGGTATTGCAAATACAATCACAATTAAACAAGATACAAAAGGTGAGATTGAATTTACAGATGCTAAGGGTACTCCAAAGTCTGTAGGAATTGGAAGCACAGTATCAATCAATACATCTGGAATTGTAACTGCAACCAGTTTTGTAGGTGATTTAACTGGTGATACAACAGGTGACTTGACAGGTAATGTTTATATGTCACAGGGTTTTGTTTATAGTGGTTCAACTACTGTTACTTCAACATCTCAAACTGCGATTGATACTTTTCCAGCAGCGACATATCGTTCTGCAAAATGGCAAGTTCAAGTTACCAGAGGTTCAGAATATCATATTACCGAAGTATATCTTGTCCATGATGGAACTTCATCATATGGCACTGAATATGCAACAATCAAAACAGGTTCTCAACTTGCAACTTTTGATTCTGATATTAGTGATGGGTTTGTAAGATTACTTGCAACTCCATCATCAAGTAGTTCTACTGTTTTCAAAGTAGTTGCTACCTTAACAAAAGTATAAATACATCTAGCGGAATATCTAATATGAAAAAGTTTGCAGCAGAACAAATTAAAAAATTTTTTGAAACAGGACAATGGGCATTGAAACTCATTTTTCTTGTTGTTCTCGTTGAATTGGGTATTGTCACAGGAGCCCTTATTGGTTTAGCAGGCCCTCTTGATGAAAATGATAGTAACAACATCAAACATATTATGTCATTGATTGCCACAAAATCATTTGCACTGTATGCTGCTGAGAAAGCATCATCAAAAGAAAAGTATCTTATCGAAGGCGTATCTAAAAAATAATGGCTAAGAAATGTCCTCCAGGCAAATACTATTGCTTCGATGATAAGAAGTGTAAAAAGATACCTCGTGGGTATCATATAGGAGCTCGTGGTTATCTTGCACGAGACGATGATAACGAAACAAAGAAAAATGGTAACGGAAATTCTAACGGAAATGGGAACGGCGGGAATGGCGCTGGAAATGGTAACGGTGGCTCTGGTGGTAATGGTGGTGGTAATGGCTCAGGCGGAGTCGGGGAATCGGTAGTTTACGAAAATTCAAATCCTCGCATACCTCGTAAGAAAGGACAACCAGCAAAATCTAAAAAACACTCTGACTTATATACTGATGAAGATCCTAAAGGAACTATTCATGGACTTGGTTTCAAGGACGTTGCTAAAGCAAAAGCGTCTGTCTCAAAGATCAGGAATTCTTCTAGATCGCATGCTCATAAGATTCAAGCGGCTGTTGCTATGGAACAAAGGGCGAGAGAGATGGGTAAGACCTCTGAAGCAGCAGTCTATCGAAAGTACATCAATTCGATGAAGAAGAAAACTAAGAAAATGAATGAAGAGAAGATGACTCCAGCAGAAAAGAGAAAGGATACTATGTTGAAGAAGAAGTATGATAAGTCTGATATGAAAAAGAATATGAAAGATCAATATGGTGAAGAGGAAGGAAAGAAAATTTATTTTGCCACAATTCGTAAACAAGCGATGAAAGAGGGTAGATTAGCTTCTTTAGAAAAAGCATCTGTTCTTGCTATGAGTGATGATCCTAAAGATCAAGACAAAGCAAGAGAGATAAAAACTCGTTTTGATTATCGAAGTTTAAGAAAACAGATTGCTGATAAGAAGAAGTCTGATACAAAGGAATCGGTAGAAGGTGTTGAAGATGATAAATATAATGTAAGCGAAGAAGGTCTTCGTGCGTGGTTTGGTAAATCAAGTGGTACTACCAAATCTGGTCGTAAGGTAAAAGGATGGGTTCAAGTTGGTGGTAAGTATGATGGGAAACCATGTGCTAGACAACCTGGCCAGAAATCAACTCCTAAGTGTGTGTCATCTTCTAAGAGAAGATCAATGAGTAAGAAAGAAAGAGATAGTGCTGCAAGAAGAAAGAGAGCTGCTGATCCTAATCAACCACAGAAGTCAGGTGCAGCAAAACCAACAAACGTTTCTACAGATCCCAAAAGGAAAATGAAAGAGAATTATTTTAATCGAAATAAAGTTGTCGAAGGATACAAAGGAACTGCTGATCTTAGTAAGTCACATCCAGAAGCTTTGAAAAAGGTGGAAGATAATATTGCAAAACACTTTGGGAAACCTAAGAAAAAAGATACAAAAGAATCTTTTATAAATGAAAAGAAAAAGGTTGAGATTAAACTTAACCCTAAGAAAAAAATTGGAGTTAAGGTCACTGACATAGGAGCTGGTGGAAAAGAGTATGTCAGAAAGGATACAATGAATGAAGCCAAAGATAAGAAAGGTAAGGGTAGTGGATCAAAAGATGCTTGCTATCATAAGGTTAAGTCAAGATACTCTGTATGGCCAAGTGCATATGCATCTGGTGCCTTAGTGAAGTGTCGTAAGGTTGGTGCAGCAAACTGGGGTAATAAATCTAAGAATGAGGGATTTTCACCAATGGAAATTGCAGCACTTGAAGCTGCTGGTATGATTGAGATTAAAGAAGGTAAGAAATGTTGGAAAGGTTATGAAAAGAAAGGAACACAAAAATTATTCGGTAAAACTTATAATCGTTGTGTGAAGAAAGAATCATACATGGATGAAGCAAAAAAAGAAAAGGATTATATATCAAATCTTTCTAAATCACAAGAAAGAAATGAAAGAAGATTTGGTAAAAAAGGTAGCACAGAGCCTAGAGGATATTTTGGTCAAAAAGATTCAGAGGCCGCAGAACTTACACAGAAAAGAAAAAAAGAACATGAAGAAAGAAGAGGTAAGAAAAAGGATAACGTCGATGAGGGTATAGTAGATAATTTAAAAAATGTTGGTAAGAAAGTAATAAAGAAAACAAAAGAATTTATCAATAAACCTATCATAGCTCCTACAATAAATCAAAAAGACTATCAACAACGTGTGAATGATAAAACAACTCATGAGTTAGTTGGAGAGGGAACATCTTATGGTTTATACAAAGGTGATGGAAAACCAAAAGGTGCGATGGCATCTTTTATTAAAAAGAAAAAGAAAGAAGAGGATAAAAAGAAGGTAGTAGAAGCAATTCAATTTTTAAGAAGAAAAAAGAAAGAATCTGAAGAAGGAGAAGAGAGAAAACCTAAAAAAGCAATGGATGCTGGTGCTAGGTTAAGAAGAAAAAAACAAAGACAAGAATATGCTGACAAAATTTCGGGTAGTGAAGATAATGTGCCTGATGATATTAGAGATCATGTAGAATTAGCTTCTGAATCAAAAATTCGTCTTGTAAAAAATGGACATACCTATAGAGTCATATTGACATGGAGAGGTAAAACATACATGATACAGATGTTTGTACCATCTGTTTCTAAACCAACTCGTAAACAGGTAGAAAAGGAAGTTCAAAAGATTTATCCTGATGCAAGAGTATTGTCATTTTTACCTAGAGAACTTGAACCAGGCGAACCTACTGTAATGGTTGGTGAGGAAAAAGAAGAAAGAGATGAGTATGGTGATCTAGTTGGTGGCCCTAAGATATCAAAAAAGAAAAAGAAAGAAAACCTTGAAAAAAATGAACCAGATGAAGATCATACAACCACAACTGCTGAAGCAGTAGATGGTATGAAAATTCCACCATCATTGCCAGGTCTTGGTGGTGGAGGTGGTGGTACAAATGCAGTCACAGGTAAAGCAAAAACAAAAACTCTTGGTAATACTGCAAGAGATTTAATTAAAATAGCGACTTTTCCAATTAGCAGAAGAAATATAAAACCAGATCCAAACTCAAAATTTGCTGAAGAATATGTAACTGAAGATGACATGAAGGGTATGAGTGTCAAGTCTGGACACAAAAGACCCACAAAGAGTGGTGCTGGAATGACACAGAAAGGTGTTGCTGCGTATCGTCGCAAAAACCCAGGCTCAAAACTTCAAACTGCTGTAACTGGTAAAGTTAAAAAGGGATCTAAAGATGCAAAGAGGAGAAAGAGTTACTGTGCTAGAAGTGCAGGGCAAATGAAGAAATTTCCAAAGGCTGCAAAAGACCCAAATAGTAGATTGAGACAAGCACGAAAACGTTGGAAGTGTTAATTTTATTTTAATTTATTATGTCTGATACTGTATATCTTGGTAATCCGAATCTAAAGAAAGCGAATGTAAAAGTTGAATTTACTCAAGAAAATATTGAGGAGTTCATTAAATGTAAGGATGATCCTGTTTATTTTGCAAAAAATTATATTAAAATAGTTTCTCTTGATGAGGGTTTAGTTAATTTTAGTTTGTACCCATTCCAAGAAAAGTTAATTAATAATTTTCACAACGAAAGATTTAATATCTGTAAGATGCCTCGACAGACTGGTAAGTCTACGACTGTGGTATCTTATTTGTTGCATTATGCAGTTTTTAATGATAATGTAAATATAGCAATACTTGCAAACAAAGCGTCAACTGCTCGTGACCTTTTAGGTAGATTACAACTTGCGTATGAAAACTTACCTAAATGGATGCAACAGGGTGTTCTTGTTTGGAACAAAGGATCACTCGAATTAGAAAATGGATCAAAAATTCTCGCTGCATCTACGTCTGCATCTGCTGTCCGTGGTGGATCCTATAATGTCATCTTTCTTGACGAGTTCGCTTTTATCCCGAATCACATTGCTGATCAATTCTTTGCCTCTGTTTATCCTACTATATCATCTGGGCAAAGAACAAAAGTCATAGTTGTATCAACACCACATGGTATGAATCATTTCTACCGTATGTGGCATGATGCTGAAAGAAATAAAAATGAATATGTACCAACTGAAGTTCACTGGTCTGAAGTGCCAGGCAGAGATTCAGTTTGGAAAGAACAAACAATCGCAAACACATCAGAACAACAGTTTCGTGTTGAGTTTGAATGTGAATTTTTAGGTTCTGTTGATACTTTGATTAGTTCTGCAAAGTTAAAGTCATTAGTATATGATGAACCAATTAAGAGTAATCGTGGATTAGATATCTATTTTGAACCAATTAAGAATCATGATTATGTACTCACAGTTGACGTTGCTCGTGGTGTAGGTATTGATTATTCTGCATTTATAATTACTGATATCACATCCTTTCCCCATAAAGTCATAGGTAAGTATAAGAATAATGAAATAAAACCAATGTTATTCCCCAGTATCATTGTAGATATTGCGAAGGCATATAACAATGCTTTTATTTTATGTGAGGTAAATGATATCGGAGATCAAGTTGCAAGTATCATACAGTATGATTTGGAATATGATAATTTACTATTATGTTCTATGAGGGGTCGTGCTGGTCAGATTGTAGGACAAGGATTTTCGGGTAAGAAGACACAACTTGGAGTTAAGATGTCCAAGACTGTAAAGAAGGTTGGATGTTCCAACCTTAAAACTTTGATTGAAGATGAAAAAGTAATATTCAATGATTATGATATCATATCTGAACTTACTACATTCATTCAAAAGAGTAACTCCTTTGAAGCAGAAGAGGGATGTAATGATGACTTAGCAATGTGTCTTGTCATATATGCATGGTTAGTTCAACAAGATTATTTTAAAGAACTTACGGATCAAGATGTAAGAAAAAGAATATATGAAGATCAAAGAGATCAGATTGAACAAGATATGTCACCTTTTGGTTTTATTGTTGATGGAACAGAAGAAGAAAGTTTTGTTGATTCTGAAGGAGATAGATGGCATACTGATGAATATGGTGATCGCTCTTACATGTGGGATTACCGATGAAAGAGTATAGATGGTCAGCACAAATACTTTTGTCATCAAATAGATTACAGAAAGTAGAATTTTTATCAACATCCAATTTAAGGGAAGATGCTGAACAAAGATGTAGGTCACTTTTTGGTGTTACAGATGTAAGACAGTTGAAAAGAGAATGGAATTAGAAGCTTCTTTTGAGTTAGAACATTTACTCTTTAAACAGAGAAAATGTAAGATGTGTGGTGAAACAAAGGAATTAATTAATGATTTTTATAAAACAAGAAAAGATAGAGGAAATGTACCATCAGCATATGCATATGAGTGTAAAAGGTGTTCTATTAAAAGGGTCATAGAATCAAGGAAGAGAAAGGAGATAGTGGATATATATCCAGATTGGTAGTGTTTACGTCATGTTTCCCCATTTAGAGAGGTAGCATTTCATAAATAAATTTAGTAAAACAACGTGGAACTTCGGAGAAAAACATGGCTGGCATAGGTTTAGTATCTCCAGGCGTTAAGGTTAGGGAAGTTGACCTTACGGTTGGTAGAATTGACTCCATAAGTGATCAGACAGGTGCAATAGTAGGCCCTTTTGAAAGAGGCCCTGTACTAGAACCTTTGCTTATTGAAAATGAGCAAGATATGATCGATCTTTTTGGAAAACCAAAAACAAACGATAGGCAATACGAATATTGGTACACTGCTTCAAACTATCTACAGTATGGTGGTGTATTAAGAGTCGTTAGAGCAGATGGTGCGAATTTAAATAACGCAAACGTAGGTGGTATGCCTACAACACATCCAACAGGTATTGGATCAACTTCAAGTCTTAAAATTAAATCTTTTGAAGATTATCAAAATAATTATGAAGACGCTGTTACATATAGATTAGCTGCAAGAAACCCAGGCAGTTATGCAAACGGAATGAAGGTTGCATACATTGATGGTGCTGCAGACCAACAACTTCATGTTACACCTCATGTGGTAGCAAACGTTAGTGTTGGTATGGGTGTTACACAACCTATAAGTGGAACAATTGTTGGCCCTGGCACAACATCAACCGCAGACGGATATGTTCAAGGTATTGTTACTGGTGTTGGTGCAAGTACAGTTGATGTTAAGGTTGTAAATCGTGTTTCTGCTGCTGGAACAATTTTCCCAGTAAGTTACACAGAAGATGGAATCTTCGCATTTACAACAGGAACAAAAACAAGTAATACATTACCTGGCCCTGGCGTTCTATTTTCAAGTAGTTCTTCAACTATTGCAAACCCCGACGCTGGTATTTCAACTTGTGCAACAGTCTTCCAAGTTGATGATTGGTATGATAATCAGTACATTCAATTAAAGAATGGTGCATTACAGTGGAAAGAGATTGCTGAAAAACCAGGCACTAGTGGATATTCCGCAGCAAGAAATGGTTCTAATGATGAACTTCACATCGTTGTTATAGATGATAGTGGAAAAATATCTGGAGCAACAGGTGCAATTCTTGAGAAGTTTACCTTCTTATCAAAGGCAGATGATGCAAAGAACTCTTTTGGAGATGCGATCTATTATAAAGATCATGTTTCAGAAAGATCTAACAACATCTTTATTGGAATTGCAACAGGAAACGGATCAATTGCATCTGGTATCATAACTGCATTTACTCCATCATCAACATCAGATAATACTTGGAGTCAGGATGCACAGGATGTAAACTTTAACTTTGTGGGTAATAAACTTTATGAACTACAAGGTGGTAAGGATTACTCTGGTGTAAGTACAGAAGGTGGTTACTCAACATCTCTCGGAAATATAATCGGTGGTTATGAAATCTTTGAGAATGAGGCAGAGTATTCAGTTAACTTCTTACTTAACGGCCCTGGCATCACAGGTAGTCAGACAGAATCACAAGCAAAAGCAAATAAATTAATTGCAATCGCAGAACAAAGAAAGGATTGTTTAGCAGTTATCTCTCCAAACAGAGAGACAGTTGTTAACATAACTAATGCGAAACAACAAACTAAGAACGTTATACAGTTCTATGATCCAATTACATCATCATCATTCGCAGTCTTTGACTCAGGTTACAAATATCAGTTTGATAGATTTAACAACGCATTCAGATTTATGCCACTTAATGGTGACATTGGTGGATTGATGGCAAGAACATCTGAGGAACAGTTCCCTTGGTTCTCACCAGCTGGGCCTCAAAGAGGAAACATCTTGAATACCGTTAAACTTGCATATAATCCTAATAAAGTAGAAAGAGATTCTCTATATGTGAAGAGAATCAACCCAGTGATATTCTCACCTGGCGGTGGATTCCTCTTATTTGGTGATAAAACTGGATTAGCAATTGCTTCCGCCTTTGATAGAATTAACGTTCGTCGTTTATTCTTGAACTTAGAGGCAAGAATTGAAATTGCTGCAAGAACTCAACTCTTTGAGTTTAACGATGAAATTACGAGAGCGAACTTCCGTAATATTGTTGAACCATTCCTTCGTGGAGTTCAATCTAAGAGAGGTATTACGGACTTCTTAGTTATTTGTGACGAAACAAATAACACACCAGACGTGATTGATGCAAATGAGTTTAAGTGCGATATCTTTATCAAACCAGCTCGTTCGATCAACTTCATCGGTCTTACATTTGTTGCGACTAGAACTGGAGTTAGCTTCCAAGAAGTCGCTGGTCGAGTTTAATTAAAGTCCATCTAAATAACAACAGGAGTTAAAAAAAGAAAATGGCAACATTCGCAGAAAGAAACATCACTAATTTTAGAGATAGATTAGTTGGTGGTGGTGCAAGACCAAATCTATTTGAAGTGAATATTGAGTTACCAGATGGTGTTATTGGTCAAGCCGATTACAGAGATGATGTAAGATTCATGGTCAAAGCAGCTGAAATACCAGCTGCTAATATCGGAAATATACCAGTTCCATTTAGAGGTCGTGTTCTCCCTGTAGCTGGAGATCGCACATTTGATCCTTGGACAGTAACTGTTATTAACGACTCTAAATTTAATATTAGAGACGCAATGGAACAATGGAGTAATAAAATCAACGATCTTCAATTTGATGTCGGTGATATAAGTCCATCAAACTATCAAACTAAGGCTGAAGTTTTCCAACTTTCAAGAGGTGGTAAAACAAGTAGTGCTTCATCAACAGGTGGAGAATCAATCAATGTTCTAAGAACTTATAACTTTGAAGGGATTTATCCATCAGCTGTTAGTGCTATTCCTTTAGATTATGGTGCAACAGACTCAATTGAAGAGTTCCAAGTAACATTCAATTACTTATTCTGGACAGTAGGTGGTGGTTTACCAGCTGCACCAGCTCCAGGCACCACATAAGGTTGATATTTTTCACGATATAAGATACAATATAAATACCAGTAAAGGTATAATTATACAATGGCACAACTATTTGGTTTCTCGATTGATGATTCATATAAGAAACCTTCACCATCGGTAGTCTCACCTGTCCCCAAAAATAATGAGGACGGTGCAGACTACTATTTGGCGTCTGGGTTTTATGGACAATATTTAGATGTAGAGGGCGTATTTAAAACAGAATATGATCTAATTCGTAGATATCGTGAGATGTCATTACATCCCGAAGTTGACTCTGCGATAGAAGATATTCTATGTGAAGCAATAGTTGCAGATCAAAATGATTCACCGATTCAAATTGATCTAGAAAATTTAAAGACTGGAGATAGAGTAAAACAAATTATTCGTGATGAGTTTCAGTATATTAAAGAAATGCTGGACTTTGATAAAAAAGCACATGAGATATTTCGTAATTGGTATGTAGATGGAAGAATATACTATCATAAAGTTATAGATTTACAAAAACCAGAAGAAGGAATTAAAGAACTTAGATATATTGATGCACTTAAAATAAAATATGTAAGAGAACAGAAGAAAAAAGGTGGTGCAAACGCAATTCAATATACGCCAGGCAATAATCCAGGCGCTAATAATGACCCATTAAATGCAGATTTTGAAGGATTATCCGAATATTTTATATACACTCCTCATTCTTATCAGAAAAACCAATATGGTTCTGTTGCAGTCACAGGTCAACAAAAGGATGCAGTTAAGTTTGCTAAAGATGCCATTGCATATTGCACATCAGGTTTAGTAGATCGTAATAAACAAACTGTTCTTTCTTATCTACAGAAAGCAATTAAATCACTCAATCAATTAAGAATGATTGAAGATTCACTAGTCATCTATCGTATGTCTCGTGCTCCAGAAAGAAGAATATTTTATATTGATGTTGGTAATCTACCAAAGGCAAAAGCAGAACAATACCTTCGTGAAGTTATGTCGAGGTATCGTAATAAGTTAACTTATGATGCAAACACTGGAGAAGTTCGTGATGATAAGAAATTCATGAGTATGATGGAAGATTTTTGGCTTCCTCGTCGTGAAGGTGGTCGTGGAACAGAGATTTCTACATTGCCTGGCGGACAAAACTTAGGAGAACTTACAGATGTTGAGTATTTCCAGAAGAAACTTTTCCGTTCTTTGAATGTTCCAGAATCTCGTATGGCAGATAATAGTTCATTTAGTTTAGGTAGATCATCAGAGATATTAAGAGATGAACTTAAATTTACTAAGTTTGTTGGAAGAATGAGAAAGAGATTTAGTAATCTTTTCCATGACATACTTAAAACTCAACTTATTCTTAAGAATGTGATAACTCCCGAAGAATGGGAATCAATGAGTGATCATATTCAATATGATTACCTATATGATAATCATTTTGCAGAACTTAAAGAAGCAGAATTGATGCAAGAAAGACTTGGACTTTTACAAACTGCTGATCCTTATATTGGAAAATACTATTCTGTTGATCATATTCGTCGTAAGATATTACGTCAAACAGATGAAGAGATAGTACAAGAAGATAGACAAATGGCTGCTGAGAAGAAAGCTGGTATTATTTTACCTACTGAACAGGAGATGATGTTAGCACAACAAGTTGCAGAGATGGGTCAAAATCTTGGAAAAACTCAAAATGAACCAGAAATCGATGAAACAAGCATCGAAGCTCCAGAATCGCCAGGAGTTCCCAAAGGTGGCGACATATAAATAAAACATAGGTATAGGATTTTTATCTCATGGATGAATTAATGAATTTAGTAATTGCGGATGAATCTCCATCTGAAATTAGTGATTCAATAAAAAACCAACTATTTGCAAAGGCTACTGAAAGAGTAGATGCACTTAAGCCTGCGGTTGCAAATACAATGTTGGGTTATGAAATTGAATCTGAAGAAGATGTAGAAACCGTCGGTGAACTTGATAATGCTGAAGAAACCGAAGAGGAAGAGTAAATGGCACATCAACCAGTAGGCGATTCACAAACGATTACTACATCTGCAACGTCAGCTAGAATTCAATTTGCAGTTCAAACTGATACTGTTAGAGTTGTTCCAATAAGTCAAAATGTTCATGTAGCAATAGGCACAACTGCAACCGCTACTACATCTGATTATTTTGTTCCTTCTGGAACTCCCGCTACTTTAAATTTGGGTAGAGCTAGTTCGATGGGTATTGCTGGAATTACAAAAGGAGCTTCAACAGTTATTGACCTCTCAGAGGGAATGGGTAATCCATTTAAAGTTGATGATGTACTAACCATTTCTGGTGTCACTGGTGTCACAGGATTCAATACAACTGCAAAAGTTGTTTCAATTCAAGAAGCTAGAACAATCGGATATGCACAGTTTGGTGCAAAATTAACAATTGATCATGATAGTCGAGCTCTTAATTCAGATAATGCAGTAACAACTGCAGCTGAAGCAAGAAGAACTTTGACCGTTGCTGCAAGAACTGATTCTGGATCAGGAAAACTGTATGTACAACAAGTTCAAATATCAGGAGCACAATAATGAAACTCATTAGAGAAGAAATAGAACAGGTTGAAGTTATTGTTGAAAGTCGCAACGGTAAGAAGAATCTGTTTATTGAAGGTGTATTCCTTCAAGGTGAAATTAAAAACCGTAATGGTAGAATGTATCCAATGTCTACGCTTGCTCGTGAAGTTGGAAGATATAATGAAAACTTTGTTCAGAAAGGTAGAGCTCTCGGAGAGCTAGGTCATCCAGATGGCCCAACTGTCAATCTTGACAGAGTATCCCATAAAATTGTATCCCTCAAAGAGAATGGAAACAATTTTATAGGAAAAGCAAAGATTCTTAGCACCCCAATGGGTAAGATCGCATCTAATTTATTAGATGAAGGTGTTAAACTTGGTGTTTCATCAAGAGGTGTAGGGTCTCTAAATAAAACTAACGAAGGATACAGTGTGGTGGGAGAAGATTTTACTCTTGCTACTGCTGCTGATATCGTTGCAGATCCTTCTGCTCCA
>Ga0208749_1000245_pt1 | contig 13960 bp, 10 predicted proteins | sample Knorr_S15_td_DCM_FD_185601 | JGI IMG/M metagenome (GOLD analysis project Ga0208749, IMG submission 185601) | Marine microbial communities from Southern Atlantic Ocean transect - Knorr_S15_td_DCM_ad_63m_LV_B (SPAdes) (version 2) | ecosystem: Environmental > Aquatic > Marine > Oceanic | place... | reverse complement strand
AGCATATTTTCAAGAACAATTGAAATAGATTCTTTAAAAAAATTTGCTGAAGAAGGTTATGCATCAAAAAATTTAAGAAGAATTTTAAGAGCAACTGGATCTTCAGATAAAGAAATTCAAGATACATTAAATAAAAAATTTGAAGTGCCAATTACAATTGCAAGCAAGTTAGTTAATTCCGAGATAGGTAATGTATTTTTAACAAGACTGTCATCAATAATTCATCCGCCAAGAGCAAAAGATGAAAAAACAGGTAAACTTGCTCTAAAAGCAAGCGTAATACAAGGTTTAGATTTAGGAGATGGAAAAATAAATCTTCTTAATTTTTTTGAGTCATATCCAACTAAAACTGTTATTTTAAATGTCAACGCTTTAAGCAAAGTTTTGAATAAAGTAGAATCAATCTCAGAATTATTAGAATTTTTCACAAATTCTCCTCTAGAAAAAATTAAAACAAATTAAAGAATTATGTCGTTATTAAATAGAATTAAAAAGAAACTTGATCTTAAATACAGAAAACAAAGATGGCCTGGATTAATTAATGCTTATAAAAGTTATCTGCCAGTCACATTGAATACTCCTATTATCTCACTAAATGAAGGCAATACTCCCTTAATAAAGAGTGATTTAATTAGTAAATTAATTGGAAACGGAACAAAAGTTTATTTAAAATATGATGGCCTTAATCCTACTGGATCTTTCAAAGATCGAGGAATGACAATGGCAATTAGTAAAGCAAAAGAAGAAGGGCGTCAAGCAGTAATTTGCGCTAGTACTGGAAATACTTCTGCTTCAGCTGCTGCTTATGCTTCTAGAGGTGGATTAAAATCATATGTTTTAATCCCTGAAGGTTTTGTTGCTCAAGGAAAACTTGCTCAAGCTTTGATGTATGGTGCCGAAATAATATCTATAAAAGGTAATTTTGATAAAGCTTTAGAAATAGTAAGAGAATTATCTTCAGAATATCCAATAGAACTTGTAAATTCTGTTAATCCATACCGAATACAAGGTCAAAAAACTGCAGCCTTCGAAATAGTAGATGACTTAGGTCATGCACCTGATTGGCTTTGTATACCAATGGGAAATGCAGGTAATATAACTGCATATTGGTTAGGTTTTAAAGAATATTTAAAAATAAAAAGAAATTTAAAATTACCCATAATGATGGGTTTCCAATCTGAAGGATCTGCACCATTAGTAAATAATATAATTGTTAAAAACCCGGAGACAATAGCAACAGCTATTAGAATTGGTAATCCCGTTAATAGAGAAAAAGCAAAAGAAGTTAAAAAAGAAAGTAAAGGAGACTTTCAGGCTGTAACAGACGAAGAAATAATCAATGCTTATAAAATACTTGCAAAAGAAGGTGTGTTTTGTGAACCTGCCAGCGCAGCATCAGTAGCTGGATTAATAAAAAATAAAAATAGAATAAAAAAAGAATCTACTATTGTTTGTGTTTTAACTGGAAATGGTTTAAAAGATCCTGATTGTGCAATCAAAAATAATGATGCAATTTTTAGAAAAAATATTGAGCCTTCTTTAAAAGATATAAGCAAAATATTAGGATATTAAGTAAACCAAAAATATTAGTGTCTGTGGAAACTAACTAAAACTAATAATATATTTGTTGAAAAACAGTTTAATAACAAATTGAAATGTTAAATTCTTTTTTATAAATTCAATATATTAAAAAAAATCCACATACAATAAATATCTTTCCACGGATATATTTTTAATAAACACTTGTATCACAAAGGTTTTTATTCCAAATTCCACAAATTCCACAAAACCTACTACTACTATATTTTTTTATTTTATTCTTTTTATTAATAGAAAAGAAAGAATAAAAAGCTTATTGAATTTAATTTATTAAAAAAGTATATTGTGTATATCAAAATAATAATCAGGCCTGATGGAGATTGTTTGCAAACAAAATGAATTAAATAATGCTATTCAACTAGTAAGTAAAGCAGTTGCTTCAAGACCAACTCATCCTATTCTTGCAAATATACTTCTAACAGCTGATCAAGGAACTAATAAAATTAGTTTGACAGGATTCGATTTGAATTTAGGAATACAAACTTCTTTTGATGCAACCGTTAAAAATAGTGGAGCTATTACAATACCTTCAAAACTTTTATCTGAAATAGTAAATAAATTACCAAGTGAAACTCCAGTCAATTTGGAGGTTGATGAGAATTCAGATAATATTTTAATAAAAAGTGATACGGGTACATTTAATCTAAAAGGTATACCATCTGATGATTATCCAAATTTACCATTCGTTGAGAGTGGTACATCTTTAAATATTGATCCAACTTCTTTTTTACAAGCTTTAAAATTGACAGTTTTTGCTAGTAGTAATGATGATTCAAAGCAATTACTTACAGGGGTTAATTTTACATTTAAGCAAAAATATTTAGAATCTGCTTCAACAGATGGTCATAGATTAGCTGTTGTACTTATTGGTAATGAAGAAAATATTGAAGCTACAGAGAATTTATCACTTGATGACGAAAACTTTTCTGTAACTATTCCAACCCGATCATTGAGGGAAATTGAAAAACTTTTAACTTTAAGAAGTACTGAAAAATCAATCAAACTATTTTATGATAAAGGACAAGTAGTATTTATTTCTTCTAATCAAATAATTACAACTAGAACTCTTGAAGGAGAGTATCCTAATTACTCTCAATTAATACCAGATAATTTTTCAAAATTATTTATTTTTAATACAAAAAAATTAACTGATGCGTTAGAAAGAATTGCTGTTTTAGCAGATCAACAGAGTAGTGTTGTAAAGATTAAGTTGGATTCAAATAATCTTGCCCTTATAAGTGCTGATGCACAAGATATAGGAAGTGCTAATGAATCTATACCTGTTTCTTATTCTGGAGAAAAATTCGATATTGCATTTAATGTTAGATATCTACTTGAGGGATTAAAAGTTATTTCATGTGAAAATGTAGTATTAAAATGTAATCTTTCAACTACTCCAGCTGTTTTTGTTCCAGAAGATAATATTAATTCTTTTACTTATCTAGTTATGCCAGTTCAGGTCCGTTCTTAAATTGAAATTACCAAAAGAATTTTTGTTAAGTGAATTATTAAATCGTAATGTAAAGGGAAATATGACCCTTAATTATGGAAATGGAGAAAATGTTTGGATGCATCCTCCAGTCCATAGAATATTAGGATGGTACTCTCGTCCTTCAAATTTTGATTTAAAACGAAATGTTTGGAGACTAAACCAAATTAGTCAAATTATAGATAATGAAATTTATGTAAAAGGTGATCCGGCTATTTCTGACTTGGAAACCCTTAATAGGTTTCCTACATTAATGCAAGCTGGCTTGATAAATTCTAAGGGTTCAAAGATAGGAGTTATTGCAGATTTTTTATTTGAAATGAAAACAGGAAATATTAAATATTATTTGGTTTCTAGATCTAATCCTAAAATTCCTGGTTCCAGTAGGTGGAAATTAAATATTGATGATATTAATGACCAACAACCTGGATTAGTATTTTGTTCAACTTTTTCCTTAGATGATTTAATTTTAATAAAATCTAGTATTAAACAAGAATTTTTTAAAAAAGGAAAAAAAGTTATTGATAGGGTTAGCGATATGAAAAATATTGCTTCAAATAAGCTGGAGGATTGGCTTGAGGAAGATGAAGATTTAAACCAAAATTTAGATTTTAAAGAAAAAAGTTTTTATAATGATGAAAATAAAACAAGAACTTTTAGAGAGAAAAGAGAAGATGACCCCTGGATTTGAATAATGATAAATCATTTTAATCCTGATTCTTATGATTTAAGTGAAGCACTAAAATCTGAAAACTTAACTAAGGATGATTTTAAAGAAATTTGCAAAAGATTAGGAAGAGAGCCAAATAGAACTGAATTAGGAATGTTTGGAGTTATGTGGTCTGAGCATTGTTGTTATAGAAACTCAAAACCTCTTCTAGCAAATTTTCCAACTCAAGGGAAACATGTTCTGGTTGGTCCTGGAGAAAATGCTGGTGTTATTGATGTTGGTAATAATCAAAAACTTGTTTTTAAAATTGAAAGTCATAATCATCCATCTGCTATTGAGCCATTTCAAGGTGCTGCAACTGGAGTTGGAGGTATATTAAGAGATATTTTTACTATGGGTGCAAGACCAATAGCAGTTTTGAATTCATTGAGATTTGGTAATCTTGACAATTTGTCTAATGTTTCTTTACTGCGTGGTGTAGTGTCAGGGATTTCTCATTATGGTAATTGCGTTGGTGTACCAACTATTGGTGGTGAAATTGATTTTGATGATAGTTATTCTGGAAATCCTTTAGTAAATGTTATGGCTTTAGGACTGTTGGAAACTGAAGAAATTGTTTGCTCAGGAGCTAATAAAGTTGGTTCTCCTGTTTTATATGTAGGAAATACAACAGGAAGAGATGGTGTAGGAGGAGCTAGTTTCGCTAGCTCAGAATTAACTACTAGTTCATTAGATAATAGACCTGCTGTTCAGGTTGGTGATCCATTTATTGAAAAAAGTCTTATTGAAGCTTGTCTAGATGCCTTTAAAACTGGCTATGTGATAGCAGCTCAAGATATGGGTGCAGCTGGATTGACCTGTAGTAGTGCAGAAATGGCTGCAAAAGGTTCTTTAGGTATATCGATTAATTTGGATTTAGTTCCTGCTAGAGAGGATGATATGTCTGCTTACCAATATTTGTTATCTGAATCGCAAGAGAGAATGTTGCTTGTTGTCAAGGAAGAAAAATTAACTTACCTTATTAAGCAATTTAAAAAGTGGGGACTTTTTGCAAATGTGATTGGTGAAGTAATACCAAATAAAGAGGTTGTGATTTCTCATAAAAGTAAAATAGTTGCTCAAATACCTACTTCTGCTTTATCTGATAATACTCCAATTAATATTCATAATGTTATTAATAATCCACCTAATTCTTTGCTTAATAAATGGGAATGGACAGAAAATGATTTACCAAAAATATGTGAAAATAAAATTTTATCTATGAAGGACAATAATTATTTTTATTTTTCTCAAATTATTCTAAAACTTCTTTCAAACCCTTCAATAGCTTCAAAACGATGGATATATAAACAATATGATTCACAAGTTCAAGCAAATACAGTTTTTAAACCTGGAGAATCAGATGCAGCTGTAATAAGGTTAAGATCGCAAAGTGAAAAAAATAAAAGTCAGTTATTTTCTGGTGTAGCAGCCTCTGTAGATTGCAATAGTAGATGGGTTTCTCTGGATCCTTTTAGAGGAACTATTGCTGCAGTAGCTGAATCTGCTAGAAACGTTAGCTGTGTAGGTGCTGAGCCAATTGCAATTACAAATAATTTAAATTTTTCTTCCCCTGAAAACCCAATAGGATACTGGCAGCTATCATCTTCCTGTGAAGCTATTACTGAGGCTTGTATTGCTCTAGGAACTCCTGTTACAGGTGGTAATGTTTCTCTATATAATGAATCAAAAAATGAAAACGATGAAATAACCCCTATTAACCCTACTCCAGTTATTGGCATGGTTGGAAAAATAGATAATATAGATCAAGCTATTAGCAGCGGATGGCAAAATATTAATGATTCAATTTGGTTAGTTGGTTCATATGCTTCTGAGTCGACAATAGCAGCTAGTTCTTATTTGGAATATTTCCATGGAAAGATTTTAGGGAGACCTCCAAAAATTGATTTGCAAGACGAAAAATATTGCCAGAGTTTTTTGAGAAGATCAATTTTAGAAAATTTTATTGTATCTTCTCACGATATAAGTGATGGCGGTTTAGCTGTTACATTATCAGAATGTTGTATCTCTTCTTCAAAAGGTGCAACTATAAACTTAGAAATTGGTGGTAATCGTTTAGATAATGTATTATTTTCTGAAGGTGGTTCAAGGATAGTTTTCTCAGTAAATAAAAACAAAGAATTAAATTGGTTAAAATTTTTAAAGGAAATGCAACTAGATTTTCCAAATAATGTATATGTTAAAAAAATAGGTTATGTCTCTCAAGAAAATCTAATAATAAATTATCAAAATACGGAAATTTGCAATATTAAGGTTGAGGAATTAACCAAAAAATTTAATAATAGTATTTCAAGTTACTTTTAAATATTAATGTATAAATATTTTCAATTATCAGAACTATTGAGAAATTAAATTATGTGTGGAATAGTTGGAATTGTCTCTTCTGAAGATGTAAATCAACAAATTTACGATAGCCTTTTGCTCCTTCAGCATAGAGGTCAAGATTCCACAGGCATAGCGACAATGGAAAATACTATGTTCCATATACACAAGGCTAAAGGTCAGGTAAATACTGCTTATAGAACTAGAGATATGAGGAATTTAAAGGGAAGAATTGGATTGGGCCATGTTAGATACGCAACAAAAGGATCAGCTGAAAGTGTAGAAGAAGCCCAACCTTTTTATGTTAATGCCCCTTATGGGATTGTTTTAATACATAATGGAAATCTAACTAATACGAGAGATTTAGAAAAACAATTATTTAATATTGATAAACGTCATACTAATTCTTCTAGCGATACAGAAATGCTATTAAATGTTTTTGCTACAGAATTGCAAGAACAAATTCATAATCAAGAATTAGAGCCAGATATTATTTTTAATGCTGTCGAAACATTACATAAAAGAATCCAAGGATCATATACCTCAATTGCATTAATTTCAGGTCATGGTTTATTAGCTTTCAGAGATCCTTTCGGTATTAGACCTTTAGTAATTGGTAGAAGAATTTCTCTTAAAAGCCAAAAAGAAGAGTGGATGGTTGCAAGCGAATCATTGGTATTGGAAAATAATGATTATCAAGTAGTTAGGGATGTAGAACCTGGAGAGGCAATTTTTATTAATCATAATGGTGAATTTTTTTCTAAGCAATGTTCAGATAATCCAAAATTATTTCCCTGTGCTTTTGAATATGTTTATTTAGCTAGACCAGATTCAATTATGAATGGTATATCTGTTTATAAAGCCCGTTTAAAGATGGGTGATTATTTAGCGGAAACAATTAAAGAAAAAATAAAATCAGGTGATGTCGACGTTGTTATGCCTATTCCTGATTCTTCTCGTCCTGCTGCAATGCAAGTAGCGAGGCAATTGGGTATAGAGTATAGAGAGGGTTTCTTTAAAAATAGATATGTTGGGAGAACATTTATAATGCCGGGTCAACAAAAACGTAAGAAATCAGTGAGACAAAAATTAAATGCAATGAGTACAGAATTTAAGAACAAAAATGTATTAATAGTTGACGATTCTATAGTCAGAGGTACTACTTCAAAAGAAATTGTTCAAATGGCAAAAGATGCAGGAGCAAATAAAGTTTTCTTTACTTCTGCAGCACCCCCAGTTCGTTTTCCACATGTTTATGGTATTAATATGCCTAATAGAGATGAATTGATAGCTCATGACAGAACAATAAATCAAATAGCAGAAAAACTTGAAATAGATAATCTTGTTTACCAAAGTATAGAAAATTTGCGTAAATCTATCATTATTGATTCTCCAATCCTAGATCTTGAAATGAGTTGTTTTACAGGTTCCTATGTCACAGGAACAGTTACTCAAGAGTACTTAAATTGGGTAGAAAATGAATATAAATCTTAATTTAGAAAGCTTTCATTGCTAAAACAATTTTCAAGATATTCGTCCTTATCTAAATTTAAAAAATCTACTGTTAAAAATTCTTTATTTGATTCAAAACTCAATTTATCAAAGTTTATTCTAGCAGATTTGTTTTTATTCGTTTCAATATCAAGGTATTGATTATTTGGTAATATTTTGATGAAGTGATCATTTTTAAGTTGAATTTTTTCATTTAAATATCCTAATTTATAATCATTTGCATAATATATTTCATCACTTTTTAAACTAAAGTATTTTCCTTTTTGAGATACTAAATAAAGTTTATTTCCAATTTTGCTTTTACAGCAAGAAACTATTTTTTCAGTTGGTAAAAGCTTTGTTAGTAAGAAACCTTGAGATTGTTTAGTAGTTGGTGTTAGATATTTATTAGATAAATTAAATTTAAAAATTCTTCCTATTGAAGTTAATATTATTAAGGTCTCTTCTCCTCTATAAATAAATGAATCAATTATTTTTATATTATTTTTTAACTTTGTAATTGCAAATGTTCTATTACTTTTAAGCATCTCATTATCAAATAAAACTTTTTTAAATCTTCCATCTGAATCCAGAGTACATAAATAATTTTTTATTTCTTTATTAATCTGATGAAAATTTAGTATTTCCTTGGGGTCTATATTTCCTAATATTTTATTATCTAATTTATAATCGGTATTAATATTCTCTTGCCAATTAATTTTAAAAATACGTCCTGTATAAGTAATTCCAATAATTTTTAAATTTTTTTCAATATTGCATATAAACTTATGGAGATTTTTATTCTCTATAATTTTATTTGCGCTATCGAATGATTTTCTGTAATTATTAAAAATCATTTTTTTTAAATATAGTCTGTTGTTTATATATAATTTAGTTTTTTTGTTTATAAGCTCTTCTAATATTTGATTATTAATAGTTTCTATTTCGTTATCATGATTAATATTTTTTAAAATTTTTGTTTTTCTTTTTACATTATATTTTTGCTTCAATACAGTTAATTCTTGTATTAATAATTCAAGTAATAATTTTCTTTCATTCAATAGATTATTTAAATAGTTCTTTTTTTCTTCTAATTTTTTTATATCAATCTCTATTTGGTTTCTTTCTAGATTTGTTAATTTTTTCAATGGCATATCTAAAACAGCGTTCGCTTGTCTTTCACTTAAAAGAAGATTTTTAGTTAATATTGATTTAGCTTCAGAAGAATTCTCTGACTTCTGAATAATTTCAATAATATCTTTTATTTTTTTCGTTGCTATAGATAAACCCTTTAGAATTTCAAGTTTTTCAGATGTACTTTTTAGAAAATATGTAGTTCTTTTTCTGATTGTTTCTTCTCTAAATTCTAAAAAATAATCAAGATATTGCTTTAAGGTTAGTTGAATTGGTTTGCCATTAATTATGGCTAAAAATATTGCGCCAAAATTTGTTTGTAAAGTAGTTTTTTTATATAAATTAGAAATTACAATGTCACTATTAGAATCTTTTTTTAATTCTATTACAATTCTCATCCCATCTCTATCGCTTTCATCTCTAATATCAGAGATCCCATCAACTTTTCCTGTATTAACAAGTTCTGCAAGTTTTTCAATCCAGCCTGCTTTATTTATTTGATAAGGAAGTTCTGATATTACTAGGGCATTTCTTTTGTGTTTTCCTTTACCTACATTTATCTCTTCTGAGCTTATTACACCTCTGATTGTTATTGATCCTTTTCCTGTTGTATAAACTTCTTTAATTCCATCATTGTAAATTAATTCACCTCCTGTTGGAAAGTCAGGTCCATGAATAATATTAAATAGTTTCCTATCACTTATGTCTTGGTCCTTTATTATAGCAATCAAGCCATCTACTATTTCCCCTAAATTATGAGGTGGAATGTTTGTTGCCATTCCCACAGCAATTCCTGATGAACCATTTAATAATAAGAAAGGGAGTTGTGCAGGCAAAATATCCGGTTCTTGTTGCGAACCATCAAAATTATCTGAGTAACTTACTGTTTCTGAATTTATTTCTTCAAGAAATCCTTCATTAGCTATTGGTGCAAGACGAGTTTCTGTATATCGCATTGCTGCTGGAGGATCGTTATCTACTGATCCAAAATTTCCGTGTCCATCTAGAGTTGGATATTTAGTTGAAAAATCTTGGACTAATCTAACTAATGCATCATATACAGCTTGATCTCCATGAGGATGATATTTCCCTAGAACATCACCTACAACTCTTGCGCATTTTCTAAAGGGCCTGTCTGGTGTTAAACCTAATTCATACATTGCAAAAAGAATCCTCCTTTGCACAGGTTTCAGTCCATCTCTAGCATCGGGTAAAGCTCTTCCAACTATTACGCTCATTGCATATTCCAGATAGGAACGTTGCATTTCTTCTTGGAGTGATATAGAAGTGAATTTTTCCTTATTCATTAAAGCGCAAAGTTAAATATGCTTTAGTTAACTTAATTAAGATTAATAGGTAAAAATTTTTTTACCAGTCTTCAGCATTAGGAAGATTGATTGATTTTTAATTTGGCTTTTCTTATATCTTGTTGAAGTTGGTCATTTTTTAAAAGCTTTTCTGTTGAAATTTGTAGTTTTTCTCCCCATAATTGTTCTTTTCTATAATCATATTCAACATAATTTGGATTTTTAATTAAAGCTTTTTTTGCAAGCAAGATTGCTGAATTAATATCTTGTATTCTTAAAGATGACGCAAGTCCTAGTAATGGTTCTGCATTTTCCTCAAGAGAAATAGCTTTTTCGAATAATTTAATAGATTTATTTATTTTGTCTTGTTCAAAGTAAGCTAAACCTTTATTATTTATAGCTTGCCAAAATTCAGGTTTAATTTTGACAGCTTTATCAAACAATTTTATTGCTGATAAGTAATTTTTTTCCATTAAAAAAATATTTCCTAATTGAAATATTGCTTGATGATTCTTTGGTGTTATTTGTAAACCTGAGTTCAATGCAATCTTTGCATCTTTTAGGTTTAATTGCTTTAGAAAAACATTACTTTTTGAAAAATATATTTCACTTAAATTAGGATTAATGTTTTCTGCTTTTTTTAGCGAAATTAATGCTTCTTCATATAAGTTATTAGCTATTTGCGATTCAGATAAAATTAACCATAATTTTTCATCTAATTTATTAATTTTTACAGCTAATTTGGCTAGATTAAGACTCTCTTTAATTTGTCCAAAATATAAAAGTTGATATGCATTTTTACCAATAGATAAACTTTCCTTTTCTAAATTTTTTATTGTTGGTAAGTAATAATAAGGAACTAATGCTTTTAATTCTTCTCCTTTTAATAAGACATTAAATAATAAGGAAATAAATAATATTCTTGTGAAAAACTTCTTCATAGTCTTAATGATTTTTTAGCATTGCTTTTATGTTTCTTTTCCACATCCAAGGTTTTATTCTTTTTAGTGTTGATCCTTGTAGATTTTCTTCCCATTTCTTATCGTCCCAACTTAATGAATTAATATCAAGATTTTTAATCCATTGTTTTGGAGTAGTTTCAAAAGTATTGTTGTAGGTTACAGCTTTATTCCAAGGGCATACATCTTGGCAAATATCACATCCTGCAATCCATCCATTTAAATTTTTTTCAATTTGTTCTGGTATTGTTTTGTTTCTACTTTCTATGGTGTGATATGCAATACATAAGTCTGATTTTATAACAAAAGGTTCTACTATTGCTTTCGTAGGACACTTTTCAATGCATTTATCACATTTGCCGCAAAGTGATTGATAGGGTTTATCTGGCATTAAATCTTTTGTGAGAATGATAAAGCCCAAGGTAAACCATGAACCATAGTTTTTGTTGATTAAATTACTGTGTTTACCTATCCAACCTAATCCTGATTCTTCTGCCCATGCTTTTTCAAGTAAAGGCGAGCTGTCAACACATATTTTCCATTTGCAATCAGGTATTTCTTCTTTTATCCATTTACTAATATTTTTTAATTTTTTGTAGATAACTTTATGATAATCTTCTCCCTGACCAAATTTTCCAACTTTATATTTTTTATTATTTTTATTTTGTTCACTTATATAATTAAATCCAACACTTAAAACACTTTTTGCTCCCTCTAGGAGTGATTCTATGTTTTTTCTTCTTTTTGCTTCCATCCATGACATTTCACTATGATAGTTATGCGATAACCATCTTTCTAATGCATTAGTTCTTAATTTTATTCGAGAACTTCCTGGTATGCTTGCAATTCCACAGATTGCAAAACCTTCATAAATTGCTCTTTCTTTTAGTTTTTTACTTAATTCTAATTTGGTTTGGCTTGTTTTCATAATTACTTCATTATGGATAGGATTTCCTATAAAAGGTAATATTTGAGTATAAAACTAATAAAGAATTTAAATTTATTAAAAATAAATATATCCCTACTAAGTTAAAACAGTTAAATCTTTAGTAAAGTTAATGTAGCGAGAAAAATTAATTTTGGTTGAATCTAATCAAAATCAAGATTTGAACCTAGGATCTAGACTCCAACAGGATTTAAAAAATGATCTTATAGCTGGCTTGTTAGTTGTAATACCTTTGGCAACTACTATTTGGTTATCATCTTTAGTAAGTAAATTTGTTTTAACTTTAGTCACTTCTGTTCCTAAACAATTAAATCCTTTTATTACACTGAATCCCTTATTACAAGATTTAATTAATTTAACTTTAGGTTTAACAGTTCCTTTACTAGCTATTTTGCTTATAGGATTAATGGCCAGAAATTTCGTAGGAAGATGGCTGCTGGAATTTGGAGAGGGTACATTATCTAAAATACCTGTAGCGGGAGCTGTTTATAAAACTCTTAAGCAATTGCTCGAAACTTTTCTAAGTAATAAATCGAATAGATTCAGAAGGGTTATATTAGTTGAATATCCTCGTGAAGGACTATTTAGTGTTGGTTTTGTAACTGGTGATGTTGGTCCTTCTCTGCAGCCAGAACTAGAAGAAAAATTGTTAAGTGTTTTCATCCCTACAGCACCGAACCCAACAACAGGTTGGTACACATTAGTTCCTGAATCTTCAGTAAAAGATCTTGATATTTCTGTAGAAGATGCATTTAAAACAATAATTTCTGCTGGGATTGTTAATCCAGATGAGAAAAACAACACAACTAATCCTACCTTTTCAAAATTATTTTCTCAATTAAGAGCTTCTAGTAATACTTCTTCAAGTTAATAGATGAATAGTAATAGATCACTTTCTAGAGAACTATCTTTAATTTCATTAGGTATTGTTAAAGATAAAGGAGATTTCCAATTAAATCAGGTGCAAATAGAAGAGGTTTTTGAAGCTGCTTTAGATTCATTAATAAACCATTGTAGAGACGAGTTAGATGAATGTGCAGTTGATTTAGAAACTGCATCACAATACATATTAGATAGTGAACTTAAAGAAAATACTAATTCCTCATTTGGAAATGAAAGAGATGAATTAAAAAAAGCACTTCAAAAAATTGAATTGGTAATGAATACTCTTTCAGTTACTTTAGATTTTCCAAAATTAGTAGTTTCTAGCAATCAGCCTGATATTAGAGAAGATGTTAATCAAAGGATTTTACATATAACTAATAACATAAAAATTATTGATGCTGAAATTGATGAAGTAATGGATGGTTGGAGATTCAAAAGGTTACCAAGGATTGATCGTGACATTTTGCGTTTAGCTTATGTGGATATTAATTTTTTAAAAACTCCTGTAGCAGTAGCTTGTGATGAGGCAGTAATTTTAGCTAATAAATACAGTGATACACAAGGAAGAAAGATGATCAATGGAGTTTTAAGGAGATTGCAAAAAGTTAAATTGCAATGATTATTTGATATAAATAAATAGTATTTTACAATTTAATTAATATACGATATAAAATATTAATGACTGATCTTGATAATTCTCTCGAATGGGCTTCACAAGCTTATGGAATTCTAAAACAACGACAAGCAGAGCAACGACAAGCAGAGCAACGACAAGCAGAGGAACAAAAAGCAGAGGAACAAAAAGCAGAGGAACAAAAAGCAGAGGAACAAAAACAAGAGTTTCCTGATACTTCAAACTTAAAAAATACTCCTCTAAGTTTTAAGAATGATATTGAAGTTGAATTAGGAGAATTTGATGATGATTTCACTTGGTCAGCCATGGTCTTGGCAGCTCAAGGGAAAAAAATAAATCAAATATCTATTGATGAAATTGATTGGTTAACTAAATTAAGAAGGGGGTTAGAGGAAACAAGAAAAGGTTTTGTTACAGAATTATTGGATAAATATGGAGACGATCCTCTTACTCCAGAATCTCTT
>Ga0208749_1000243_pt1 | contig 13974 bp, 21 predicted proteins | sample Knorr_S15_td_DCM_FD_185601 | JGI IMG/M metagenome (GOLD analysis project Ga0208749, IMG submission 185601) | Marine microbial communities from Southern Atlantic Ocean transect - Knorr_S15_td_DCM_ad_63m_LV_B (SPAdes) (version 2) | ecosystem: Environmental > Aquatic > Marine > Oceanic | place... | reverse complement strand
TCTTGTATTTATTAGGCATGGACAAAGTCTTTGGAATTTAGAAAATAAATTTACTGGATGGGTCGATATAGGGCTGTCTGAAAGAGGAAAAAAAGAAGCCATCGACGCAGGAAATACATTATTAGACAACAGTTTTTTACCAAAAGCTTGTTTTACTTCCTATTTAAAAAGGTCAATTGATACAGCAGACTATATAATTGAAAATTTTAAAAGGAATAATATTACTTTTAGCTGTGAAAAAAGGTGGGAGCTAAATGAGAGACATTATGGAGGCCTACAAGGCTTAGATAAAATTGAAACGGCTAAAAAATACGGCGAAGAACAGGTCCAAATTTGGAGAAGAAGTTTCAATGTACAGCCTCCTTTAGCTGAGAGAAACTCTCAGCATGATCCAAATATTGACGATTTATATAGTGAAATTAAATGTGAACTTCCGCTAGGAGAGTCCCTAAAAGATGTTGTTTCAAGGGTAACAAGTACATATCAACAAATTTTGTCATTAGCAAATGAAAGAAATGTTATAGTTGTTGCACATGGTAATAGTATTAGGGCCATGGTTAAGATGCTTGATAAATTATCTGACGAAGAAATAATCAAAATTAATATACCAACAGGAATTCCACTAGCATATAATATTTCTAATAATAATATTGAAAAAATTGGTTATTTAGGTAATGAGGAAACAATTAACAATCTTACTAAAGAAGTTGAGATGCAGTCTAAGATAGCTGATAAGAAAGGTTAGTGTTTATAGTATGGATACAATTACAGCAGTTTTAATCAGTGTGCACGTACTTATATCAGTCGCACTAATTGCACTTGTGTTATTAAATAGCGGTAAGGGTGGTGGTCTTTCAGATATGCTTGGTGGACCAGGTTCTTCAGGAAATATTGGTCAAACTCTTGCTGAGAGAAACTTGGGAAGAATTACTGCATTAGTTGCTCTATTGTTTGCTGCTACGACTTTATCTCTTTTCTGGTTTTTAGATTAAGTTTGCGCGGGTGGCGGAACTGGTAGACGCGCAGGATTAAGGATCCTGTGGGGTAAAACCCGTGGAGGTTCGAGTCCTCTTCCGCGCACAAACAATGATTAAAAAAACTATAGCAATTGTAAATGATTCAGAAGTAACTACTGGATCTTTGCCTGAAGACATTATATCTATTAATGCTTGGGAGGTTGATTGGGATGCTCTCTCCCTTGACGACACTTACATAATTCTTGGTGGACATATGGGATCATATGATGATAAAAAGTTCCCATATCTTCAAAAAGAAAAGCAATGGTTGAAAAAAGCAATTAATTCAAATACTAAAATTTTAGGTATATGTTTAGGCTCTCAATTAATTGCAGATGCTATGGGTGGTAAAGCTTACTTATCCGAACAAATTGAATTTGGATTTAAAGATTTAAATTTTATTGAAGAAGACTCTTTATTTGATGATTTTAAAAATAGTAAAGTATTTTCTTGGCATAGAGACACATTTGAAATACCTCCAGGAGCTACGCTAGTAGCAAAAACTATATTTCCACAAATTTATAAAATAAAAAACACTACAGCACTTCAATTTCATCCTGAAATTAAATTAGATCTATTTGAAGCTTGGTATGATAGTGAATTATCAAAGCAAGAACTTGAAGGTTACGATGTAAAATCTGAGGTACAGTATTTAAAAGATAACTCAGAACAGCAAGAAAAGTCTATGATTAATTTTTATTCAAAATGGAAGAATATTAAGTCTTTATAACGTTATCTACATAATTGGTCAAAATTACAAATCTTTTAGATATATCATTTTCATTAATTAAGACATTTTTAATGTTTAAGTCCATAGGTGTGTAGATACATAACTCCCAAAGCTTTATTAATCTGTTTTCGCTATCTATAACAAATTCAGGAATATTTGTATTAAGTCCTTGTTCTATCAATTTCGCAGTCATTTTTTTTATTTTTTTTTCAAGTTCGTCAAGTTCACCAATGCTAGGGGGAAGACCTATATCACTATGCTCGATAGCACTACACATTGGATATTCTTGATTTAAATCAATATTTTTTACTTTAAGTAATTTTTTACTTTCAATAATTACAAGCTGTTCAGCATTTGATATGTCCTGATGTTCAATTATTTCTACTTCAGAGACAATTTGGTTTATTTCATCTAAATTTCTTCCAACTAAAAATTTTTTTTCTTTGACTATTGAATCGCCTATCAGTAATAAATACCTAGGTTCAAACACTCTAAGTGCAGAAATTTCTCCTGGAAAATAATTTATACCAGCAGCAAAAAGTGGAAATTCAACTAACATTTACTTGTTTAATAGCATAAAATACTTTTGGTAATAATGAGAATTGAAGACGAAATAAAATTAACTTTTGATGATGTATTAATTAGACCAAAAAGAAGTACTTTAGTATCAAGATCCGAAGTACATCTTGATAGGGAACTGAAATTTAGGCATACATCTTTAACGTGGAATGGTATTCCAGTAGTTTCAGCAAACATGGATACTACTGGGACTTTTGAAACCGCTGTTACATTACAAAAACATAAAATGATTACTGCAATCCATAAGTTTTATACAATAGAAGATTGGAAAAAATCAATCAAAAAATTAGACCCGGATTACATTGCAGTTACAGTTGGGCAGTCTAATGAAGACTTGCAGCTTGCAAGTGAGATATTTAAATTAAATAACGATATCAAATTTCTATGTATAGATGTTGCTAATGGCTACAGGGAAGATTTTATAAATGCAGTTAAAAAATATAGAGATACATTTAAAGACAAAATCATTATTGCTGGAAATGTTGCTACTAGAGAAATGACAGAAGCTTTAATTCTTGCTGGTGCAGATATTGTTAAAATAGGTATAGGTCCTGGTTCAGTATGCACAACAAGAAGTGTAGCTGGAGTTGGCTACCCACAACTTTCATCTATTTCTGAATGTTCTGATGCAGCTCATGGTTTAGGTGGCCATGTTATGGCTGATGGGGGATGCAAATATCCTGGAGATGTTTCAAAAGCATTTGGTGCTGGAGCAGATTTTGTAATGCTAGGGGGAATGTTTGCTGGACATGAAGAATCAGGAGGTGAATTAGTTGAAGATGAAGATGGGGTTAAATACAAAGATTTTTATGGCATGTCTTCAACAAAAGCACAACAAACATATTATGGTGATTTAGCTGAGCATAGAGCTCCGGAAGGAAAAAAAGTTAGGTTAAAATATAAAGGTCCTCTTGATCATACTATTCAAGCAATACTTGGAGGTGTGAGGTCAGCATGTTCTTATGTTGGAGCTAAGACCTTAAAAGACCTTCCTAAATGTACAACTTTTATTAGAGTTACACAAACCACTAATGAAGTATTTACAACATTAGAAAATAATTGAAAGTAGAAATATACACTAAAGATTTCTGTATTTGGTGCGATAGAGCCAAAGGCTTACTCAATGCTCATTCTATTGATTTTAATGAAATCGATCTATCAGACGATGACAGTAGAACTAAATTCTATGAAAATATAGGTAATAATGTAAAAACAGTACCACAAATATTTATAGATGGTCAAAGAGTCGGTGGTTATCAAGATCTACGAGAGTGGTTAGATGCCTAAACAAGATTCTTCTAAGACGGTCTTTCTAGCGTTATCTGTAAATTTTTTTATTGGAGTTATAAAATCATTCGTTGCATTTATAACTAGTTCAAGCGCAATGTTTTCTGAAGCAGTTCACTCGTTTGTAGATTCATTTAATCAATTTTTATTATGGTTTGGAATTAAACAATCAAAGAAAAGTAATCCGAGACTCTATCCACTAGGAAGGGGTAAGGAAGAATATTTCTGGACCTTAGTTGTAGCAGTTTTAATATTTACAGTTGGAGGATTGGTTTCTTTGGAGCACGGAATTGAGGCTTTAAATCACCCAAAGGAATTAGATAATTTATATATTTCTATAGTCATACTCTCAGTATCAATTATTTTAGAAACTTACGTCTTAGTAAAAGCTGTTAAGAAGTTAAGAGGAAATAAAGAAAAGAAACCAATTTTAAAATTACTTAAAGAATCAAACGATGGGCCACTTATTGCTATTGTTGTTGAGGACTTTGCTGCCACTCTTGGATTAATTTTTGCGTTAGTAGGCACTTTATTGACCTACTATACAAACAACTCTATTTATGATGCATATAGTGCAATCTCTATTGGAATACTGCTCATGGTTTCGGGAGTGTTTTTAGGTAATGAAATGAAGCATTTGATTACTGGTGAAACTGTAGATGATAAAGTATATAAAATTTTAGAAAAAACATTGTTAAATGAAAAAAGTATCAAGGGAGTTATAAGTATAAAAGTTATATCAATTGGTACTAATAACTATCTTGGAATAGTTAAAGTTGATTATCTGGATGAATACACTGATTTACAAATTATAGAAGTAAATAATAAAGTAGAACAATTAGTTAAAACTGCTGACCCAAGGTTTTCACACTTATACCTAATTCCTGCTTAAATAAAATTATGGAGATTGAAAAAACACATTTAACTAATGAACAGATTGAGATAACACAAAACTGTGGAACAGAGCCTCCTTTCTCTGGGAAACTTTTAAGTGAAAAAAGAAGAGGGATATATAGTTGCGTTGTTTGTAAAGATGTGTTGTTTGATTCAAAAACAAAGTATGACTCTAATTCTGGCTGGCCTAGTTTTTTTGATGCTATAACAGATAAAGTAACTAAGAAAAAAGATTTTTCTCACGGCATGATCAGAACTGAGATTAATTGTAAATCATGTGATGCTCATCTTGGTCACGTTTTTAAGGATGGACCACTTCCAACGGGTGAAAGGTACTGTGTTAATTCATTGAGTATGGAATTTAATTCTGATGAGTGAAATATTTATAGATAATGATTGTAAAATTTGTTCTACTTATGGTCAGTGGATTAAGGATAAAGAACCAAAAATGAAAATAAATGATCAGAAAAATCTATCTTTGGAGGAGATTTCACTTGATACATTAATATATAAAAATCTACAAAAAGTTTATTACTATTCAGATGCAGTGATTATGTCAATAGCATCTCTTGGAGGAATTTATAAATTAATCTACATTCTTAAATTATTCCCAAAAGGCATAAGAGATTATCTTTATAAGATTTTTGCGAAAAATAGACATTTAATTTGAATAAATTAACACATTTAAAAAATAGTAAATTATTCAAAACTTTTATTGTATTTTCAATATTTAGATTTTTTTATGGCTTTTTTGTTCTATTTATTTCATATATCTTTACAACAGAATTTGAAGATGGTATTTACTTTACGATTATATTTCTAATTTTTAGTATTTTAATATCTAGGATCATGTTTAAGAAATTCAAAGTTAAATTTAATCTCTAAAATTTCCATAATTTAGTGGTATGTCAATTTTTGAGTCTTTGACTAACTGTATTGCATTTTGCAAATCGTCTCTTTTTTTGCTTGTGACTCTAATTTGTTGATTTTGGTATGAACACTGTATCTTTTTGTTATATTCTCTAATTAGGGCTATGATTTTTTTTGACGAATCTTGGTCAATGCCAGATTTTAGATTAAAAAATCTCTTAAATTCAGAAGGTGTTGATTCATCTTTAAAATCTATTAAAAACTTTATAGAGACATTTCTTTTTGCAAATTTTTCTTTTAACACCTGTTCAGAAGCTGCAAGTCGTTCTGATGTACTGCTTTTTAAGGTTATGGTATTTTCATTGAAAGAAATTAATGTTCCAGTGTCTCTGAAATCATACCTATTTGAAATTTCCCTATGCGTTTGATCTACTGCGTTTGATACTTCCTGTGGATCAAATTCAGAAGTGATATCAAATGTTGGCATAGTTAAATATTAACTATTAATAAATCTATTTGCTGCATATAAGCCCAATATTGCCATTGAAATAGATAACAACACAGATAGTAGTACATAAGCAATTTGATAATAATTTCCATTACTTTGTAGAGAAATTACATCGTATGAAAATTGTGAAAAAGTTGTAAACCCTCCGAGCAATCCAGTTAATAGAAAAATATTAAAGTAACTACTTTTATCATCTCCAATAGCAACGATAAAGCCAAATAAAAATGATCCAAGCACATTAACTGTCAAAGTGCCTAGCTGGCTAAAGGCATAATTATTAATAAATATATTTGCCCCATATCGCAATACTGACCCTATGCCGCCACCAATAAATACTAATAAAAAATTAATAAACACTTGCTTGCCTTAAAGATTCGAAAACAACTATACCAACAGCATTTGCAAGGTTGATGCTCCTTGAGTTTTCTTTCATAGGTATTGTTATTGTTTGATGATTGGATATGATTTCATCAGGCAAGCCAATTGACTCAGGGCCAAACAGGAGAAAATCGTAATTATTTAAATCTGTATCCCAAAAAGATTGGGTACCTTTTGAAGATAAACAGCAGATACTTTTATTATTGTTCAATTCTTTAAACTCATTCCAGGATTCATAAGTTTTTGTGTTGGATAAATCATGATAGTCTAATCCAGCACGTCTTATTTTATTTTCCTGTAATTCAAAACCAAATGGTTTTATTAGGTTAAGCGAGACCCCTGAATTGGCAGATAACCTAATAATTGCCCCAACATTGCCGGCAATTTCTGGTTGATATAAAACTATTTCCACTATCTAATTATATTGTTTTAATCACTCTTGATATAGGTATTATATTTATGTGAAACAAATAATAAATTTATTTATACCGAGTTTAAGAAGCATGCGTTCAGTTTTTAACGAAGTTGCTAAAACATCTATCTCAAGAGAAAGATTTATTGATTTCACTAAAATAATTGGATTATTTTTTTTAATAATTAATTCGTTTTTATTTTTAAGACTTGAAGAATCAGGCGGTGAGATATTTGTAACAAATCTTTCATCAGATTCTCAATCATTAATTGTTATATCTTGGTTTACTGCTGGAATGTCTTTATTTTTCTTTTCTATAGGATTTAATAATTTAATTGCCTGGTACTCAAATGTTGGAAGAGATGGAAGCCAGTGGAACTATCTTGTTGATAGAATCAATACACTTTTGGGACCCGTGCTTGTTTGGATATTCACTAGCACCATAATTTTAAATATTATGAGTAGATCTTCAATTTTTCCTAAATATCTTACTACTGCTGAAGATGGGATTATGCCATCAATAGAGTTCATACTGTGGCCTCTCTGGCTGGTATCAATTTACTTAGTTATGGTTCTATTTGCTCCATTAACTATTTTTCTTCATAAAAAATATCCATATGCGACGGTTTTCACATTATTTACGATTACGGTATTGATTGACAATATTGATTTTTCATTAAATTTTTCATATATTAAATTATTTAATTATCTTTTTTTCTGGATAGCTATTCATCAACTTGGTTATTTTTATGCAGATGGAAAAATTCAAGTTATAAATAAAAATGTATTCAGGTATATCGCTGTTATTGCGTATGGTTATCTTTTTTATCAAATTTCTGTTTCAGAAAGATATTTATCTCTTGCAAGTTATCGGCTTTCATCAATAAATAATGAAGATCCACCAACTACCTTATATCTTGTAGCGTCAATTGGTTTAATTAGTTTTATATTTACCTTTAAAACTCTTATTGAAAAAATGCTATCAAATCAAAAGTTGTGGCTGTTAATATCACATGTTCACGCAAATATATATACAATTTACCTGTGGCACTTATTTATATTTTTTATTGCTTATTTAATTCCTGTTAATTTTTATATGGTGCCAGTATTTTTTATATTCATCTCAATGCTATTTGGCAATTATGAGAGATCTATATTTAAGCTTTCTTCTAATTTAGTAAAGAGAGTAAATCCTTTGCAACCATGGCCGTCTCCGATAAAAGCTAGATTTTCAATAAACAACTTTGTATTGGCCTGGTTTTCGGCTTTTCTTGTCTTACTTGGTGTTATTCATTTAACTTTAGGAGGGATAGGGCAGGATGGCTTCTTTACTATACGTGAGTTCTATTTTCTAAGAAGCAATACCTATGAGGGCCTTGGTAGAATATTAATCGGATTACTTCTATTAAATATTACCGTACGTGGTTTGAAATATAAGAAAAGAATACTCGTAGCATCTATATTATTTATAATTACGTCTATTTTTACTCGGAGTATTGTTAATGAAAATTTGACTAATTTTGAAATTTACTTTTCTTCAGCAACTCTTATATTATTCCTTATTATACTTTTCCAAAATAGTAACTATAAAACAGTATCAAGGGTCAAATAATTGTGAATCTACCAAAAGGTGAAACTCGACAGGAGCTACTTAATAGGGCATTTTTATATGTTTTATTAATTTCAATTTCAGTTTTGATATTTTTACGGGTTAAATCTTTAATCTTTGATTTATTTGTTGCTGTTGTTTTAGCTGCACTTGCAGAACCAGTCGTATACAGACTATCAAAAAAAATTAATAGAAGAGCTTCTGCAATGATCGCAGTGTCTTTAATTCTATTAGTTATCGGGGCAACACTATTTTCAATAATACCAATTATGGTTCAAGAGTTATATTTTCTTTCTTCTCAGATACCCACATACTTTGATAATTTTATAAATTACTTAAATGTTGAAGGCTTCGCTGTATCAAGCCAGTCTCTTGATTTAGAATCTCAATTTAACTCTCTTATTAAAGATTACGGAAGCACAGTAGGTTCAAGTGTTGTATTTGCAGGTCAAGGTTTACTAAGAACTTTAGGTCATATTTTTGTTATATTTTTCTTTACTTACTATTTAATCAGTGAAGGTGATGGTTGGAGAATAAAATTAAAGGAATCGTTGCCTGACAGTGTATCAACTTCAATTGATCAAGTTTGGACTATAGGGGTTTCTAAAGCAGGTGGTTTTATTGTTGCTAAAGTTATCCTTGGTGTTTTGGCAAGTATAGTTTTATCAGTATCCTTTTTGATTATAGGATTACCTTCTCCAATTGCTCTAGGTGTTGCCGCTGGAATTTTATCTCAACTCATTCCTGTAGTGGGTACATTTTTAGGTGGCTTAGTTCCATTTATTGCTTCTATATCACTGGGAACAACTGCAATGATTGCTACAGTATTAGTTCTTCTTATATATCAAGTTGTTGAAAATTATTTTGTTAGTCCTAGAGTTACTAAATCAACAATGGAAATTCATCCAGCTATTGCCGTTTTTTCAACTCTATTTGGTGCTTATACTTTAGGCGGGGTAGGAGCAATTCTAGCACTACCAGTAGCTGCAACTGTTCAAGGAGTTATAGGTACAATCGTTAAAAATAGAAAATTAATTTAAATGTATAATTTTTCATCATCTGCAATTAAAGCATTAGATAGCTTACTAGATCGTTTACAAACTGAAACTGTTGATCCTATAGAAAAATCTCTTAAAGATGCAAGAAAAAATTTCAAAGCAGGAAATTACTTAGCAATTTCGTCATTACTTTTATTAACAGGTTTATCAATTGTGCTTGCTCAAATATATATAGGTCAGTATTTCATACAAGCATTAATTTACTTTTCTATGGCTTTATTGTGTATTTTGATATTTGCATTCATATCTTGGAGGATATTAAGATGAGCGAATTTCCAGAAGATTATGAAAATTTAAAAAAGCAATTAGACGGTGATGGTGATAAGGGCAAATTAATAGGCTATTTGTTTGCAGGATTAATTATTGGGAGAATATATGAAAAGTTACGCCGTACAAAAAAAATGGTTTTCAAGAGATTTAAATGAATAAACGACTTCAAAAAATAATTGTTATTGTTGTTTCTGTAGGCATGCTTTTAACAACAGTGGCTTCATTTCTAGCTTTTCTCTAAATTTGAATATTGATAATCAACTTATTGTAATTAAGACTTCTAAAAATAAATATTTATCAGTTGTTGAAAACGATAAAGAATTTATAACAAATGAAGGAAAATTTAAATTTTCAGATTTAAAAAAAATACCTTCTATAGTTACAACAACAACTGGTATTGACTTTCAAATATATACCCCAACATATAAAGAATTCGTATTACTCATGAAGAGAGGTCCTCAAATTATTTACCCTAAGGATGTAGGGCAAATAATAGTCGAATCAAATTTACATAATTCCAGTAGGGTTCTTGAAATTGGATCAGGCTCAGGCGCATTAACTCTATATTTGTATAGTTTGTTACAAAATAGTGGGAAACTCTATAGCCTTGATTCTTCAAAAATTAATCAGCGCAGAGCAAACAAGACAATCTCAAGATATCTCTCTACATATTCAAAAGACACAGTCGATGTAAATTTTATTAATGAAAAGTTGGATAAATTTAATTTCAAAAATTTAGAAGATAAAATTGATGCAATAATAACCGATGTTCCAGAACCTTGGGATTTTTTTATCAACAACAAAATTGATACTAATTTAAATTGGGTTTCTTATTTGCCTTCCATGAGTCAAATAATTCGTATTAATGAAACACTTAAAGAAAAAAATTTCCAAGATATAGAAGTTAAAGAAGTTATATTACGTGACTGGATCGTAGATAAAAAAGTTGTAAGACCTACTAACAAACTTGTGTCACATACAGGATTTTTAGTTTCAGCTAAGTATATAAAGTATTAAGGCTCGATCATTATACATTCCCCAGGACATTCTTCAGCTGATTCAACAACAGCTTCTTCTTGCCCTTTAGGAACAATTGCTAATCCTTCAGCACCGCCAACGTTACCGTTTTCTTCTGAAAATATTTTATCGCCTTCTTTAACATAAAATAGTCCATCATCCAGGCCAACGAAAACATCAGGAGCGATTTCTTCACAGAGTCCATCACCAGTACAAAGGTCTTGATCTATCCAAACTTTCATAATGTATATAATACAATATTGCTGTCATATATAAATTTTTAACAATAAATTTATTTATAAAAATTTGTAAAATTGACATATGAAATCACTTTATTTATATAAATTTATTTAATGAAAAATGTATTGAAAAGATCCGTAGAGCTTTTAAATCTTTTAAGTGAAAATTCAAGTATTTCTACAGATAATATTAAGGACAATATTCAAGACTATAGAGATTTAAATGAACAGGCTTTTAGAAGATCATTTGAAAGAGATAAAAATTTATTACGTTCATTTGGGTACATCATCGATTATGAAAATGATAAATGGTCGTTTGATAAAGGATATACATTATCTGGCAATTCTATATTTGAATCAATCAACAAAGACAGCAGTATAGATAATCAAAAATTTGTATATACGTATTTATATTTGAAAAAATATTTATCAACCGGAAATATGATTAATGATAAAAGCGAAATCATAACAAAAATTATCAAATCAATAAATGAAAAAAGACGAGTTGCTTTTGATTATTTGAATAATTATAGAAAAATTAAACCACAAGGCTTAAAATACTTTAATAATAAATGGTATTTGGCAGGAGAAGAAAACAACACAATTAAAACATTCAATTTAGACAATGTTAAAAATTTAAAAATAGGTAGTAAGTCTGATTTATTCGAAATTGATAGTTCTAGTTTCCCATTTTCTTGGCAGAATGAAAATTATCTAACAGAAGTCATTGTTAAAATTAATAAAGATATTTATGAAATTAATAAGAATGTATTTACTCACAAAATTATTGAAGATCAAATCTTAGACAACGTTCTTGAATGTAAAATTCTAACTAATGACAATCTTGGCCTTGTTAAGTTTTTCTTGTTGTGTGATGCAAAAATTGAAATTCTAAAAATTAATAATTCAAATGAAATACAAAGTTTATTAGATGAATAAGAAATTAAATCTTGAAACTGTAATTAATACTCTTTCGTTAATTCAAAATAATGAAAAGTTGAGTATAGATACTTTATGTAAACACCTAACTGTTAATGAAAAGGAGCTTTTTTATCTACTCTCTATTATTACTGAATTGTATTCACAGCATGGAGAGTTATTAATTGACTATGAATACAATTCAGAAAAACGTGAATTTATATTTAATATTAATTCTTCTATAAAAAATATAACCCAAATAAATGATGGAGAATTTTTCAATATATTCTTTTTATTATCAACCAACACAATATATAAACAATTAATAACCGAAAATAAGGATGTTGAAAAATTTTACCATGTTCTTTCGAAGTATTTTAATGTAGATGTATTTGAGAACAATAATACAGAAACCATTGACCAGCTAACTTTTTTTGAAGAAAATTTTATATCATATATAAAATTAGGAACTACAGAGGAATATTCATACAGAATACATCCAATATCTCTCACAACAAATACTGATGGCATTATATTAGAAGCTTTAGATTTAGATGATGACACTCATAAAACGTTTCTGATAAACAGAATTGTCGAAGTATTTGATAAATCAGAATACAAAAATAAAGATAAATATAAAAACTCAAATGTTGATTTAAAATTTATCTTTAATAATGAAAGAGTTATTAATAGCCTTAGTCACAAAAATATGAAAGTTAAAGACAAACAAGCTACGGTAAAATTTTATTCAGAATCAAATGCTTTAGATTTTGCACTCAATAACTTCAATGAGATAGAAATATTAACACCACAATCAATAGCAAAAGAAATTAGTATTAGAAAAAAACAATTATTTAAGAAATTAAAATTATGAGTCTTGTTGAATTAATTATTATTTTATTTTTGTCTTTAGGCTTGCTTGATAAAGATAAGGTTACAAAAATATTTAAATTGTTTAATAGTCCAAGGTCTGATCAAGTGAGAAAAGTTATAGGTGATGACACAATTGAAGAAAATTGGATTTGGTTGGAAGAAGAGTAATTAATGGAAAATAAAAAGTTTTTTGATCACTTTAAAGAATTAAATTATAGAATATACACTTCGCTAATGGTTATAACAATTTTCTTTATAATCACATATTTTAATTACTCAACTATTTATGAAATATTAATTAATCCATTATTAAAAGCAGGCTACTCTACAACAGATCTTGTTGCTTTTACAATATATGAGGGTTTTCAAGTAAAGATACTTAACACATTCTTTGTTTCACTAACACTTGCAATGCCATTTATAATTTTTATTTTAGGTTATTTTTTCAAACCAGCTTTAGAAAATACTTCACATATTATTTTTCTATCTTATTTATTAATTTTTATTTCATTATTTTATTTAGGAATATTTTCTGCATATAAATCAATTCCCGTAGGTATAAATTTTTTACTAGAATTTAATGAATCTGAATTCATTTTAAGAACACAAAATTATTTTCAATTAATCTCAAGAATTTCAATATTGTTTGGTCTTTCCTTTCAAATGCCTTTAGTTATTTTCTTTCTAATAAAGAAAAATATTATTAAAAGAACACTGTTAACAAACAACAGGAAAGAAATTTTTGTATTTGTACTTATATTTTCAGCAGTAATAACACCTACTGGTGATCCTATTACACTGTTTATATTTACAATACCTCTTTACTTACTTATTGAGCTTGTCTTGTACTTAAGTAAGAAATAAATATGTTTGTTGCTGATGACTTTCAAATAGAAGCAATAAATGACATAAAAAGTAATAATAATGTATTAGTAGTAGCTCCGACAGGCTCAGGCAAGACTTATATAGCTGAAAAATCTATCGAGTATTATTTAAATAAACAACAAAATGTATTTTACACTACGCCAATAAAAGCATTATCAAATCAAAAGTTTAATGATTTCAATAAACAAGGGATTAACACGGGTCTTTTAACAGGGGATAGAACTATTAATAAGGATGGAGAATTAGTTATAGCCACAACTGAAATATTACGAAATATGATATTCAGTAATGATAAGAAATTAGAAAATACTGGCCTGATTATATTGGATGAGGTGCACTATCTGGGAGATAAAGAACGTGGCACGACGTGGGAAGAAATACTTATCCATGCAAATCAAAACATTAAGTTCCTATGTTTATCTGCAACTATT
>Ga0208749_1000242_pt1 | contig 13988 bp, 13 predicted proteins | sample Knorr_S15_td_DCM_FD_185601 | JGI IMG/M metagenome (GOLD analysis project Ga0208749, IMG submission 185601) | Marine microbial communities from Southern Atlantic Ocean transect - Knorr_S15_td_DCM_ad_63m_LV_B (SPAdes) (version 2) | ecosystem: Environmental > Aquatic > Marine > Oceanic | place... | reverse complement strand
AGAGATTCTCAAAGGCGGAATCACCACCTTGCGTTTGAGTATTAACCGATTCTCCTGGTAATGTCATCTTTCTCCTGGTTTAATTTTAGCACCAAAACCTGCTGGAAGAAACGCTGAAATAAGTGTGGTAGGTGATGGTAATGCATCCATCGCTGATGAAACCGAATCTTTAAGAAATAAGTGACCACCTTTCTTTGAAATCTTTTTTGATCTCATAACAACCACTTCTGAATCAGCATTTATCACTACTTTTCTACCAAAAATCTGAGTTTCAGAAGTTGTCCTATTTGCATTTCCAACTATGACTCTCCTACCCTGTAATAAAATTTGATTTGAGGCATCGAGAACAATATTTCTACCTTTTATTCTAATCCATCCATTCTCAGTTGTCATACACATATCTCCATTATGTGCCATTGCCATATAACTTACTTGACCTTTTTTATTTTTTGCTCCAGTTTGTATTTCAAGTGTATGACTTGCTTCCATACTCGACAATCCACTACCATGTAATGCCTGTTGCCATTTAGCACCTTTATCAGTCAATGAAACTATTTGATATGCTATTGGACCACCCACACCCACAGGACCATTAGTTTCTATAACAAGATTAGGACCAAAAGAGTCTAAAACTCTAGATTCATTTGCCATTAGTATCCTCCTCCATATCCACCGCCACCACTACTTGGTGGTGTACTTGGTGGTGGTGTTGTGTCACCTGATTCATCTACTGGATCAACATAAGTTTCAGTAGGAGTTGTTTGTGTTGACTCACTTTCATTTATTAATTCTCTAATGGATCTAGTTTTAATTCTTGTTGAACCCACATTAGATGATGGTGCACCACCTGATCTCAAACTTTCTTGTGGTGTTCCATATATTGTTGAGTCAAAACCTGAATGTTCTAATCCTGTCATTTTAGTTCCATTTGGCATAACATGGAAAGGACCATTATATTCCTTTCCGTTTACATATCCAACTATATTTCCTCTTGGTGTAATACAATCAATGACAGTAACAACTTCTTGCCTTCTCCTTCTTCTTGACATTACAGGTGTTAATATAGCACCACTTCCCGTTGGACTCTGAACTACAGCAGGTGGTAATGTACGATATGGTTTATCATTCGTACATACCTTCGTTATTGTACCATTTTCGTCAAGTCCACAAATTTCAAAATCACCAACCTTATCGTCCATCTTATAACCAGAACCACCATCTTCAACAACAATTCTCTCTACATATGCTTCTTTTTCACCATCAGATGGGTAATTTTCACCCACTGACAACATAACAATACCTGTCAACTGTCCAAATGTAGGTGAATTTGGATCTTTATCTATTTCAGCACGACCATAAGCACCATATCCTTGTTCGCAATTATCAGCAAATCGAACTAATGGTTCTTCAGTATATCCTTCACCAGGATATGTAAGATCCACACCAATTATACCTGCTGTTTCCTTTATCAAACTTTCACCACCAGGTAAATCTCCAACTGTTGAAAAATTTGATGAAACATATTCTTTTTTATCTTTATTCCATACTTTAATATCTACCTCTGTTTCATTGATAGCAGTATCAACTTCTTGTAGGAAATTACCAAGAATAACCTCTCCTACTGCACCTTCTCCATTACCACCAAAAATTTCAACCTTTGGAATACCACATTTAAATGGATTTCCTCCATTACACTCAGCTTCCTCACGAGTTATGTCTTTGGTTACGTCAACTTTATTTTTAATTATTGAACCCTCTGGTAATGCTTTAGTTTTTTCTAATTCAGCAACCAAGTCATTATATTTTGCATCAGTTGAAAGTTCATTTATTTCCTTTTGTATTGCGTCTTTTCTTTCCCTTAAAGTAACAAGTTCTGCCTCTATTTTAGATATTTCTGCTCTAATTACATCTGCTTCTGGTAAATTTGTAAATACTAATGGTTTATTTGGATTATTTGTATCATTACGTTTATCAACATTTTCTCGTGATTTTAAATTTTCCTTATAATTCTCTAATGTTGATTCTTTAAAGTCTATTGTACCATTTACTTCATTTAATCTTTTATTAAGTTGATTTAAGACCGATGTTATATCATCACCATCCTCTCTCTTATACTTTTTAATTTCTTTTTCAAGTCTTTTTATTTCTTGCTCTCTTGTTACTTCTTTACTTCCACCAAATATTCCCCAAGTTCCTACATCTGATGTTAATCCATCTAGATTTTCACCAAATTTATCTACCCTTTCAGTAACAGTATTAATTTTATCTGTCATATTATTGATGCCTCTTGTTATTATATTCTGTTTTTTGGCATCATTATTTTTTGGTTTTGAACCACCATTTAATGTGTATGTATCCTGAACATGACACTCACGACCACTATCCTTACAGTTTAGCAAACCTTGAATTTTGCCAATAATATTTAAACCCTTACCAAGAAAACCTGCAACAGAACCAAAAGCATTTCCAACAATACTGAATAAACTCTCAATTGGTTTTATTAAAGGTCCAATAATTCCATCCATCATACTACTAATTTTACCAGTAAGTGCTCCAATAAAATCAGTAACAGCACACTCAATAGGATTAGTAAAACCTTTTTTAACCATATTGGTGAGCATATTTGCAATTGTGTTCTTCAATGCACCTTTAATCGCAGATCCAATACATCCAAAAGCCTTAAAAAGTCCAGTAATAGGCATGAGTGCTGCATTGGCAAATGCCTGTGATTGTTTCAAGGCAAGATTAAATATTGGAAATTTATTAAAAATAAAGTTTTTTGCCGCTGTCAAACCAGTACTAACAAAATCAACTAATTTCTCCTCTAATAGATTACTCATGCTGGTCGTAAGACCTTCCATCGCCTCAGAAATTTCACCCACAGCAGTATTAAGTTCTGCCACCATATCAAAGGCACCACCTAATGCTCCTGATGCTTTATTAAAAAACTTATTCAGGGAGTTGGTTATTGAGGTTGTTGTGTCGCTAGCAGTGCATTCAAGAGAAACTGCTAAAACTGTGTCTGTCATAATTTTATTTAGGAGAGAGTTTCAGGAATACCTCGTGGAAATAGTAAATCTAATGCACCTTCAAAATCACCAGACCAAACAAGACGTTGAGCATCTTTAGCAACAGTCGGATCTACAATATTTTGTGTAACACCTTGGTCTATTGCCTGACTCACATAGTTTTTATACTCCTTAATATATGTTACTGCAGGTTTTGGTGATTCAAATACGTACGTGCCATTTTTCTCTTTCACTCTATAATACGGTATACCCTCAACCATATGAACTTCCTGTAAATTATATTTAAGAGATCCTCCATACTGATCATACCCTTTCTTTTTATATCTTTCTTCTCTTTTAGTTAATTCCCTTTGTGATTCTATTTTTTTCCAATACTCTGCAACACCACCTCGATATTGATGAGCACTCTGACCAAAATATAAACCAGTAGTTGGGTCAATATCTCGTTCATATTTAGGAGTAATTCCATCAACAACTGCAACTACATCATCATGTGATGTATTTGTAAGTAATTTTTTAAGTTGAGAACTAGCGATTGGATTTGGTTTAGGACGAAAAAGACCACGAAAAAAACCATTCTGATTATTTGTTTCTGATTGTTCACCATCAACTTCTACTTGAGTCTCATTCACTCTAACAGCAGTGACTATACCCACTACCCCATCTTCAAATGTATAGGTATCTCCCACATTTGGTGGTTCCCAGACCTTATCTCCATCAGTCGTTGGAGGTGTTATTACTTCAAGCACATTATCTATAACCTTTGGTTCATCCTTATTAAATCCTAATTGTTCGACTGCTGGTGCTGGATTCTTAGCAAGTGCTTTATTGTAATTTTTAGGACCGACAGGATTAGTGCCTGGTGTTTGAGGTCCTGTCTGTTCATTAAACTCACCATCTAGAATTTTAGTTTTTTGTAGTTCTCCAGTAAATCCTGAAACATTTGAAAAATTACCTGAACCAGATTCTTGACCTGCTGTTCTTGGAAACACTCCAAGTATCATAGTTGGTGCACCTGCACCTCCACCACGAATACCATAAACAAAATCACCTTGACTAATTCTGACTGATCTCATCTTGTATGCACCACCAGAACCAGCAGTTGTAGGAAGTAAAACATAAGCATAACCAAGTTGTTCATCAGTAATCTGGTCAGTATTTGTATTATCACCCATTATTCTGACTTTATATCTCCAACCCCAACCACCTTCTATCTGCTCTTTCTGAGAATCATAAGACACAACAGTACCCACCCACGATTCAAGTGGAGTCTTTCCATAGATTGACTTACTATTGGGTTTAGAAAATGGGGTGTCTCTAGGTGAACTCATTTGCTGCTAGTGTATAATCCGTATGTATCACGGGCTAAAGATAAAGATGTGTAAGAATGATTAGTATCAAAATGATGTCTCAATCCCACGATAAGATAAAATCCACTTCGATGTTCATTATTTGTTTTATTGACTTTATTTCCTCCAGTTATGTTTTCAATGATTAGTTTTATAACATTACCTGCCATTAAATTAACATTACATGGAATCTGTATATCAACTATTTGTGAATGTAACATTGCATATCTCATATTTGCTTGAGGTTCATATTCAGCTGGATTGTTTGTTATTGTTGTACCAACTCCTTCATCAAGACTACCTGGTGTCAAAACATAACTATAAGTTCTACAGTAATTTTCCAAATGTTTTTCATTTTGACCAACCTTAATAGATGGTTTACCTCCAAGATAAGTAGAGTTCTTATCTAATAAATTAACTATTCTATCAGTAAATACACCAGTTAACAAATTCTTAGTTTGAATTCTAACATTATACACTCCTGCCTTTAAAGCATTCAGTAGATTTTGATCTCTTTTCACCACAGGCATTTTGAGAACTTTATAATCCATTACTGATTTACTTGGATCAAATTGTGTATTATTTTTATAAATATAAGTTCGATCTTCTTCAATATTTTTATTTTCATTAATCTCTTTTTTACCCTGCTCAATAAGACCTTCAATAGACCTAAAATTAAAACCTTCCTGTGTTTCATAGAAAAAATATCCTGGTGCACCACTCACTGGTCTACACTTTTTACATAAACTGAATATTAAATCAATTGGAGTCTCATTTCTACCCTCTACTTTATCTCTTGTTTGTGTTTTTTCAATGTTTTTATCTAAGTATGGCAATCCATTCTCTTGTAGTATTTTCTTAACTGCCTCATCTATTGTTCCAATTCCATAAAAACCAAGTCGTGGTTTGCTTGCACTATCTATCGAATATTTTGACACCATATTTAAATTAAGAACTTGTCTTTGCGCCTGATCTAGTGTAAATGGAGATCCAGTTATACTTAAAGGTTCTTTCGTAGTAAGAGTTCCACTTGTATTTACTATTTCAAAAGTCAAAAATTCCGTACCATCACCAACTATTGGTAAAGAATCTTTGATAGTTCCTAATTCATCTTTTTTATCAATTGCTGTTTCTCCTGTATCTACGATAGTTGTCTGTCCAGTTATCATCGGTGAGTAAATGTTTTCAAAATAATTAAACTCAACTGTTTTACCCTCAATCTGCACTGTTTTTACATTGCGATCAACAGTCTTAAAACTATAAGAATCAATCTCGTTTATATCTGATTCGATAGCTGAAGATACAAGTCCCTCTGTCACATCTGACTTGTCAATGCGAAGCACTTGATAATTTGATGGTCCTGCTGCTGACATTAATTTTTACTCTTTAACAATTGTTTTTTCATTTACTTTAATTATTATAGTATCACCATCTTCACTCTCACTAAGAGATAATGATCTTAAATTTATATCATCAATATTTAGGTTCTGATCACTAAGTCTTGCTAATAGATCCTTGTGAAAATTTATTTCTTTAGTTTCTTCTTTATTAAACATGGTGTTTGTTTTAACTAAAGCAACATCCTTCTTTCTAAATTCTTCTGCAGATTCAGAAGCGTTTTTTCTAACATTCGTATTACTTTTTGCAGAGTCTAAACTTGATGCAGATGGTTTTTTAAACCGAGGATCAACACCATCATCAACCTCTCTCTCATCATCATCATCTGCTCCAGAAGAGTTGGTTAAAATATTAGACAAATTAAAATTATCTAATTTAGAAGATTCACCCTTTAATTGACTCATTTCAGTTTCTGCCTTCTTTATATTACTATCAACATCATCAAAAGTACTATCAAATTTTTTCTCCATAGTTCCAAGACCACCAATAAAACCTTTTAAACCATCAGCTAATTTTACAAAAGTATTACCAACATTATCAGATTTTTCTCTCATCACTTTTGATTCATCATCAAGTTTTTTATTAACCTTAAATAAATTAGCAACTGTAACACCAAATAACGCAAGAGCAGTAAACCCTAAAACTTTTCCTATTAAAGGTAAAGCAAATAAAAATGCACCAATATTAATACCACCAAACAATGATCGTGAATTTGGTGCACTTTTTGAACTTACATTTTTAATTGTTTTACCAAAAGTAGAGGATGAAGATTTCATTTTTACATTTCTTTCTTTTCCTTCTAATATTCTTTTTCTTATACTTTTCCTCTTATTAGATATTTTTTTAAATTGTGAATTAAAATTAGTGAAAGAACCTCTTATCTTTTCTGCTAAAAAATTTAACTCTCTTGCTCTTTCTTCAACTGACATTATGCTAAATCTCCTAGACCAGCATTAGCATAAAATTCTCTGGGATGAGGATCATTTTCATTAAATGCAGAATAATCCACTATGTGAGCCAAAGTGGATGAGTCACCAGGTTCAACTTGATTAGTTACTGTTCGATTATCAATAACTTTATCGGGCATATTAATTTCTGTTATTGTTGGTTTCCTTCTTCTTCTTCTTTGTACTCTACCAATTTCTCTCTCAGCCTGTATTGGAGTTAATATTGTACCAGCCATGTGAGGTTTGAAATATTCTGTTGCTCCGTCAGGACCGTCATTAGTTTTATAATAGGTTCCAGCTGTAACATCTCCACCAATAGCTCTACTTTCAGTTTTCTTCTTTTCTAAAATAGAACCTTCAAATGCTCCAAACTCTCTTGCAATATCAATCGCAGCAATACCCCACCCCAAAACAGGAATTGCACTACCTAATGATAAGAAACCACCAACTATATCACCTTTACTAAATCTATAAATCGCAGCACCAATATCAATAAAATTACCAATCAAAGGCAAAGCACCTAATATTTTAGGACCACCTTTTTTTAAACCTTGTTGAGCTACTTTTTTTAATAAAAATCCTTTTGTTGTGCGATTACCAGCTTTATTAACTAACTTTTGCATCTTAGGTAAGAAGTTTCTAAATGTCTTACCAGTAAATAAGTCAACATAGGTCATTGGATTTAATAATGTAAATATGACCTTAAATAAACCCTTTTTAAATACTGAGATAGCCTCTGTAAAAATATACATAGATCCACCAAGAGCAATTAAACTTATAAGTGGTCTTTCTTTTAATTTTTCTAAAAAATTTAACATTGACCCTAAATTTTTCGGATCTGTCAACCATGTAAGAGCACCATTTACTCCTACACCCATTAAGAATAATCTCCCAAAATCGAATATTTTTTGAAATATACTTTTAAATGGTTTTGTTATTTGATCTGCTGTTGATCCAAGAAATTTACCAATTTTTTTTGTTTCTATTCTAGCTTCCTTACTATCTCGTTTATCATCTAATTTACTTCTTTTTTCTTTTGCAAGTAAATCTTTTTGTTCCTGTAACCTATCACTAAAATCCCTTTCTAATTGTGATGCAACATCTGTTATAATAGCATTTGTTTTTATTAATGACTCCTCTAGGATATTTACCTTTGGTGTTAATTTTTCACCTATCTGTATTCTCTGTGCTTTAAATATATTTTTTAATGTTGTTATCTTCTTCTCATTATTGGCGACTCTCGTTTGAAGACCACCTGAACCTATCTTAAAGGTGCTCCTATTAATCTTAGGTCCACCAGTCATGGCAGCCATTTTATTCTCAAAATTCTCAAAAACGGGAGAGGATTTATCCATTTTGTTGTGCTTTTAAGTTTTCTTCGTCAATGTACTGTTTTAATAGAGAAATATAAATCTCACGTTCCCACGGGATCAAGTTCTCAATCTCAGTTAATGAGTATTTATGATGCTGAATCAATGCAAAGTTAGTCTTATAGTATGACTCAAGATTCGTATGAGCCATACCTAATTGAAAAAAGCTGCTAATCCCTCCAACACAATGGTTGATTCAACATTAGTTTTTGGGTTCATGACTTTGATTTTATGTGTCAACTTTGGCATAGTATCAAAGAATGTCTCAATGGTTTTAAATTGTTTAGTATTCAACTGATCAATAAAGTCTTCTAACTCTTTTTGTGTAACATCTGAAGCATTCCAACTCTCTTCATCATTATAGATTATATCAATACATGATGTAATCACTTCCATAGTATTAGTAATTGTCTGGTTATTCGATTCAAAATTACTTTCAATAAATTGATTTAAAGATGGATACTTTAATTTAAGTGATAATGCATCATCAAGTTTAATTGTGTCTGTATGTGACTTATCTTTTTTAACCTTAATCGAATCTAGATCAATTGTAACTTCAACAGAAGTTTTTTCATCATCAGGACAAATAATATTAACATTAATAGTCTCACCAACAGACTTAGATCTAACGTTCAAGAAAAGATACTCAATATCAAAAGTTGCAAGATTTTCAATCTTAACACCTTTTGTTAAAATACAAGCACCTAGTATCTGGACAACTGCATCAGTAATTTGTTTCTGATCTTCAGTTTCTAGTGCCATAATGAGAATTTTTTCCTCACGCACTAAAAATGGTCTATACTTTATTTTCTTTCCGTTCGATGGTAAGGTCAATTCATACGTCGGAGTATTAATCTTAGGTAATGGCATAATGTTTCAATTCATTAAAATTATTTATATGGGTATTTTAACCTCTTACTATATAGCGGTCATAATTGAAAGATACTGTAACTTTTAATATATCAGCAGGTCCATAACTTACTGGAACCGATGACATTGCTTTTGGAAATGCATTGATAAATTGATATCTCATTGTTCTTTTATAATTTTTTTCAAATTTATTAACATATAAGGTATTGCACTTATAAGAATCAGGATATCTCATCCTGCGATAATATGACTTTGTTTGTTGTTGCATAAATGGATTTGAACCACTGGCAATATATTCCATCCATCCTTCAAATATTTTAAGTAAAGTATAGTCTTCATCAATATAAAAAGTAAAGTCAATATCAGTATAGATCCTTGTGTGAGCGTACTGTTGAGGAATTCCCATGAAGTTGTCTCTTACTTCTGCTGTTGCATAAGCAGTGGTTGGTAATGTTGCATCACTACAAAGAATACCAGCTCTTTCTGATAAAAATCTTCTATAATCAGATGCTCTTGAAAAAGATTGAAGATATGTTTCTACTTCAGGTGTTAATGATGATAATGTAACTAAAAAATGATTAGTTTGTGCCAAAGGTCCCATCAGACGATTGGCTATTCCCATATTATATGCTTTTACTAGTGTTTCTGCCACTCTAAATAAGTATGATTGTTATTTCTATTTATGTCATATAAAGGAAAATATTATCCTTCCTATCCCAGAAAGTATAAAGGTGATCCTACAAACATCATATACAGGTCACTTTGGGAAAGAAAATTCATGGTATATTGTGACAAGAATGAGAAAATACTTGAATGGGGAAGTGAAGAGATTGCACTACCTTATCGTTCTCCTGTTGATAATCGAGTTCATAGATACTTTCCTGACTTTTATATTAAGGTTCAAGAGAATACTGGTCGTATCAAGACATATCTAATAGAAGTAAAACCACTTAAACAAACAGTCAAACCAAAAAAACCTAAAAGACAGACCAAGAATTATTTAAGAGAAGTCTATGAATACGCTAAGAACCAAGCAAAATGGAAAGCAGCAGATGATTTCTGTAAAGATCGTTTGTGGGAGTTTAAGGTGATGACTGAAAAAGAATTAGGAATCAAATGAGTCGCATCGCACCACTAGTAGGAGATATTCTTGGAACAGAGGATGCTGATGATCTCATGATTGAAATTATGGATATCCTAAGTGATAGTCAAGAATCAATACCTGAAATAGGTAAGATATATGTATTTGTATATCAACCAAAAACACCTGGTCGATATGATCAGAATCCATTAGTGGCGGTCACTAATATATTTGAATGGGGTTTCAAAGGAGTAAACTTTCATTGGGGTCAATCTCGTTCATATACCTTCCAAGAGGTAGTAGGTCAACTCTATCAAGTTACAAATGAGGAGTTACAAGACCTAAATACAATACCATTTGCAAAATTTCGCATAAATAACTAAAAAGATATAATGGCAACAAATACCACTGTATTAGTGTATGATCTAAAGACTCAAAAAATTTATAGAGTTGAGTCTGCTAATGTGCTTAAGCATCATGTGATAGTGCAGGATACAAGTGGTATGACTACACCTACAGGTCAAGTCATATTAGAAAATATTAAAACAGAACAAAATGATAATGCTGACGAATCTAAGGATACCGAAATAAAAACTCGCAGAAAAGATGGTAAACCAGAGGGCGATAATCAATGGTGGGATGTTTTTGATAGGTTTGCGAATCCTGCTGATGAAACTTTAATTGCTGAAAATATTGCCAAAGAAGAAAAATTAGAAGCAGAAAGAAGAAAATCAAGTATTGAAAATCAAAGAAAAGATAGACTTAAAAAATATGGAAAAAGAAAGCAGGGTGGTATTTTAAGATATCCAGCTGAACTACTTACAGAACATACAGATTATTTACAGATTGATATTGAGAAATATGCAGAGATAGGAAAGGATTATATTTCTGACACTGGTGGAAGTAAAAGATACGTGTTAGGAAATAGAAAAACAAATCGTGCAGGACAAACTCGAAGATTAACTAATAGACCATTAATAAATGATGGGACAATACTATTACCAATACCATCAAATGTATCAGACAGTAATAATGTTGTATATGGCGATTCAAGAATGAATGGTCTTGCTGCTGCTGGTGTATCTGCAGTTGAAAAAGGTTTGCGTGATGTAGGTAGATTTCTTAGTGGTGCAGATCCTAACTTAATTGAGAATCTCGCTGGCACATCAGAAGAAGCAGCAACAAAAATTATAAAAGGTTTAGGTGGTGACACAATATCTGCTCTTGATACTGCATCAGATGTAATGACAAAAAAATTGACTGCAGAAGCAGTAAATATATTTGATGCTAATGTAAGTGTAAATCAACTTCTAGCTAGAAGTAATGGAGAAATTCTAAATCCAAACATGGAACTTCTGTTTAGTGATGTAACTGTGAGAAATTTTAGATTCTCATTTAAGATGACACCTCGTAATCAGAAAGAAGCAGAACAAGTTAAGTTAATTATTCGTGCATTTAAGAGAAACATGGCACCACAAGCAATAGGAAGTAGTGGTGAGGGAAACTTTTTTCTTAGAACACCAAATGTTTTTAAATTAAGGTATCGTACTGGAAACAGGGATCATCCCTTTTTAAACAGATTTAAACAGTGTTTTTTAAGTGACATGCAGACAACTTATACTGGTGATGGAGTTTATTCAACTTATGATGATGGAACCCCAGTATCATTGCAGCTAGATTTATCATTCAAAGAAATACAACCAATTTATGATCTTGATTATGATGAGAAACCAGGTACGGAGGCAGTAGGATACTAAGATGGCAAGTAAAGGGCAACTATATTTTATTGAAATGCTAGAAAATGCCACGACTGAAAGGGAAATTCAGAGGGCAATAAACGGACTTAGATCTCTTCGTGGTACAAATAAGATAGCATTTGATATTAATCCACTTGATAGTAAAGAAGTAATATTATCAAAAATTAAAGGCACTTATCTAGAGAGTGAAGATAATGCTAATCTAATAACAGCCAATACATTAGTTGCTGTTGAAACTGAGGAAATATTAGATAATGGTAAACCAAAAGTAATAATTATAGACGAAGATGATTTAAAAGAAGGTCAAGTTGTAGTTGGATCAGCAGAAGCAAATCAAAGACTTTTAGAATCAGTTCAACCACCAAACTATCAAGATACTATTAAAGATATAAGAAAAAAAAGATTAGCAAGATATGGTAAAAAAAGACAAGGTGGTACTCTAAGATATCCAGCTGAATTACTCACAGAACATACAGATTATTTACAGATTGATATTGAAAGGTATGAAGCAATAGGTTCAAATTATATTAGAGATACAGGTGGCAGTTCAAATTATGTTATTGGAAATGCAAAACAGAATCGTGCGGGTGGAACACCATCAAAAAAATTAGCAAAAAAACCTTTAATCAATGCTGGTACAATATTATTACCAATACCATCTCAGTTACAAGATACTAATAATGTAGTGTATGGTGAATCAAGATTAAATGGAATTGCTGCGGCTGGTGTATCAGCTGTTGAAACAGGAATGGTAACACTAGGTCAAGCAATTGGAAAAGGAAATTTTGATGTTGATTTTACTTCAATGAGAGATCAAGTTGTAGACAAATTAAAAGCTGGTTTAGGTGGAGATAAAGTAACTGCATTAGCAACAGCATCAGATGTAATAACAAAAAAATTATCAGCAGAAGCAGTAAATATTTTTGGTGCTAATGTTACCACCAATCAACTTCTAGCAAGAGGCACTGGTGAAATATTGAATCCTAATATGGAACTTTTATTCAGTGATGTAACTGTAAGAAATTTCAGATTTTCTTTTAAAATGACTCCTCGTAATCAAAAAGAAGCGCAACAAGTTAAATTAATTATTCGTGCGTTCAAAAGAAATATGGCACCACAAGCACAAGCTGGTGTTTTAGGTTCTGGTAATTTCTTTTTAAGATCACCTAACGTTTTTAAGATAAGATATCGTACTGGAAATAACAATCATCCTTTTTTAAATAAATTTAAAAAATGTTTTTTAACTGACTTACAAACTACATATACAGGGGAGGGTGTATATACTACATATGACGATGGAACCCCAGTATCAATACAATTGGATCTATCATTTAAAGAAATACAACCAATTTATGATATTGATTATGATGAGAAACCAGGCACAGGAGCAGTAGGATACTAACATGGGATACTTCAGAGAACTACCAAATTTAAGATACCCTTCTTTTTTAAGGGAAAAAAAATCTTCACTTGATTATATTGAAGTGAAGAATCTTTTTCGTAGAATTAAATTAAGAGATGATTTGCAAAATAATTTTACTATATTCGATAAGTATGAAATAGAAGAGGGTATGAGACCAGATACTGTTGCAGAAGAATTGTATGGTAATCCAGAATTTGATTGGATTGTATTAACAGTTGCAGGTATTTTAAATGTAAGAAACGAATGGCCGTTAAATAATCGTGATTTATATAATTACTGTTTAGATAAGTATGGAGAATCACTTAATGCAAACCGATTCTTTGAAACAACTGAAGTTAAAAATAGTGATGGTAAATTAATTCTTCCGAAAAAGAAAATTGTAGATAGTAATTTTACAATACCAAATCCAAATCAACCAAATGCTACATTAAATCCTGTTGTAGGAATAAGTAATTACGAATATGAAACTCGTTTAAATGATGAAAAAAGAAATATCTTTGTTCTAAGAGAGGAATATGTACAGCAATTTCTAAGTGATATTAGGGAATTAATGGTTTATAATGAATCATCTGAGTTTATAGATGAAAGAACAGCACAAACAGAAAATACTAATATAACAATGCCATAAAAAAAGGAGGTCGTTTGACCTCCTGTATAATTATTCTTCTGCGAGTTTCGCAAAGTACGATAATGCATCGTCCTCTTCTTTGTCTACCGTTGAGGTAGTAGAGGGTGCGGATACAGCAGCAGTTACTAACTCTTCT
>Ga0208749_1000240_pt1 | contig 14006 bp, 12 predicted proteins | sample Knorr_S15_td_DCM_FD_185601 | JGI IMG/M metagenome (GOLD analysis project Ga0208749, IMG submission 185601) | Marine microbial communities from Southern Atlantic Ocean transect - Knorr_S15_td_DCM_ad_63m_LV_B (SPAdes) (version 2) | ecosystem: Environmental > Aquatic > Marine > Oceanic | place... | reverse complement strand
ACCTTTTTTCTTTGCGTCTTTGATTGCATTACTTGGTACAGCACTAAGAATGGTTGGTCCTCAGTTAATTTCTAGAGGTATAGATAACGGCGTAATGAAATTTGATTATCAGTATTTACTTCAACAGTGTCTTTTTTATTTTCTTACACTTGTTGTTCTTTATTTTGTAACTAGTAAAGCCCTTCTTTCAATAGGTTTAGTAGGCGAGTCCTATGTAAAAAGAATTAGAGAAAAGCTTTTTAGACATATGTCATCTTTAGACATTAATTATTTTGAAAAGAACAAAACAGGAGTTTTGGTTGCAAGAATGACTTCTGATATGCAAAGTTTAAACGAGTTTGCAAGAGAAGGTGCGAGTAGCATTTTGACATCTTTACTCACAATATTTGGCGCAACAATTGCGGTATTTTTAGTTGATGTACAACTTTCTTTACTATCCTTTCTCATCCTTCCTCTTTTAGGTATTGCTACAAGGATTTTTAGGAACCATGCTGATAAGACATATTGGTCTGTCAGAGAATGGATCGGTCAAGTATTATCATCACTCCAAGAAGGAATTTCGGGTGTAAGGATAATTCAAGCATATTCAGACGAAACAAAACAATTAAAAAGATTTAAAGAAGTCAATAACGAACATTTAAAAGCAAACATGCAGTCTGCAAAAAATATTGCAATATATTTTCCTTTCTTAGAAATTACACGAGTAACTTCTATTGCTGTTGTGATTTGGTTTGGTGCAGCAAGGATTAAAACCGGTACGCTAACAGTTGGTGAATTAGTTGCATTATTATTTTATTTAAACTATTTTTTTGATCCCCTTATTCAGCTTTCTTTTAATTACGATGTTTTGAGGTCAGCTGGCTCATCAATGAAGAAAGTTTTCTCAATATTAGATGAAGAGCCTACATTAAGTAAGACTGGAAATTTATCTCCTGAGACTGACTCAGGTAAGGTAATTGAATTCAAAAATGTAGATTTTTCATACGGTAGGGAAACTGTATTGCATGATGTATCTTTCTCAATTAATAGAGGAGAAAAAATTGCCATAGTCGGAGAAACAGGGGCAGGAAAAAGCACAATAGCAAAATTAATTTTAAGATTTTATCTTCCTACGAAAGGCGATGTTCAATTTTATGAAGAATCTTCAAAAGATATATCGCAGAAATGGGCAAGAAAAAATATTGCTTATGTTCCGCAAGAAAGTTTTTTATTTAGAGGATCTATAAGAGAAAATTTAATTTACTCTAATCCAGATAAAATAAATCTTCAGAGTGAGCTTGAAAATATAGGACTTATTGACTGGTTTAAACGTTATGAAAACGGACTAAATCAAGATGTAGGCGAGAGAGGAGCAAATGTCTCAGCCGGAGAGAGACAGTTTATTGCATTACTTAGGGCTGTGCTTGCAAAAAGACAAATTATTGTGTTTGATGAGGCAACTGCTAATTTAGATATTGAATCTGAGAGTTCAATCTTAGATGCAACCGATAGATTGCTTACATACCAAACATCAATTGTGATTGCTCACAGATTAGAAACTATTTTAAATGCAGAAAAAATACTTGTAATGAGCGAAGGTAGACTAGTTGGTTTTGATAATCATGAAAACTTAATTGCGAAAAATGAAATTTATCAACAACTATTTTCAGCTTGGAACTTAGTTAATTAACTTCTGTTTTTAATCTACTGTTAGCTATTGCTATATACTTCTCTTCTATTTCATAACCAACAAAATTTCGCTTTAACAATTTTGCAGCTATAGCTGTTGTCCCACTCCCAAGAAATGGATCAAGAATTAAATCATTTTTGTAGGTATAAAGATTTATAAACTTTTGTGGTAGTTCTATTGGAAAAGGAGCAGGATGACCTATTTTCTTTGCTCTTGCCGGATTTATATTCCATATAGAAAGTGTGGATTCCATAAACTCTTCTTTTTCAATAGAAGATTCACCTTTGGAAGATTTTTTAAGCGAATCTTTCGAAAATACTAGACAATATTCATGAATATCCCTGATAACAGGATTAGATGCTGAAAGCCAACTACCCCAGGCAAAATTAGCATTAGCTCCTTTGGACTTTTGCCAAATTATTTCTCCACGCATAATAAAACCGATCTCAATTAAAAGTTCTGTAAAGTATTTGGAAAAAGGAATATAAGGCTTCCTACCTAAATTAGCTACATTTACAACAAGCCTTCCACCAGATTCAGTAACTCTGTACGTTTCTGTAAAAATATTTTTCATCATTGCCCAGTATTCATCATCAGTTAAATCTAGGTCACTATCCTTTCCTATGTTGTACGGAGGGGAAGTGACAGTCAGGCTAATAGAATTATTTTCCAGTTCCTGCATATTTTCAGAGCTTTTGTGAAAAATTTTATCTAATATGTTTGATTTATTGTTGAAATCTATAACTTCTTTTAATTCTGTTTTGTCTTGGAAAGAAGAGACAAATGCTTTTCGAGCCCCAGAACCAGATGTAAAATATGATTTTTTCTTCATAAAAGAATATTACAGCTTTAAAAAGTTGTATTCTAAAATCAAAATTTTTTAAGATAAATCAATAAATTTATCATTAACTTTTTCAGTTTCTTCTAAATGTAATACAGTATCTTCATAGTTTGAATCTGAATTGCAATAAATATAGGTCAAATTTTCTAGTTGTGTTACTTCATCAGTCACTTTTTTATAAGATATCCATAAAATTCTTTCTAATGAGGATTGTTTAATTGATTTAATAAACACTTCTCTTAAACTTTCCTCAGCACCTTCATAAAATATTCCACAAAATGCTCCTTCAGATGCTGTGTATATATGTGAATCATCATAAATATCGCCTATTGCCTTTTTACCAGGTAGTTTTTCGGCAAAATCTTTTTCAATTTTATCCGATATAAAAACTCTTAAATCTTGGTTCTGTTCTTTTAGACGAGTTAATAAATTTATATGTTCTTCAGTAATTGGATTAATAAAAATTGCTGGCATATAAAAAATAATAACTACTTATAAAAATAAATTAAATCAATACTTTTTATGATTGAATCAGCACATTATTAATATAAGGGTATGGCAAACGTTGATATAGATTTAGGTAAGTATTCGCTTGGGTGGTCTGACCCTGAGAAAAATGTTTTTAAACCTGAAAAAGGTTTAAGTGAAGAAATTATTCGTAAGATGTCTGAAATTAAGGAAGAACCTGAATGGATGCTAGATTTCAGACTTAAAGCATATAAAAGATTTCTTGACAAACCTATGCCAGAATGGGTTGCAAAGGAAAAATTAAGTCAATTAGACTTCGATGATATTTATTACTACATAAAACCTACTGAAAACCAAGCAGACTCATGGGATGAAGTACCAGAAGAAATAAAACAAACTTATGAAAAACTTGGTATTCCTGAGGCTGAAAGAACCTATCTTGCTGGAGTGACGGCACAATACGAGAGCGAAGTTGTTTATCACAAAAATAGAGAAGATTTAGAAAAATTAGGCGTATTATTTTGCGATATGGATACAGCAGTTAGAGAGTATCCGGAATTAGTTAAAGAATATTTTGGGACTGTTATTCCTCCAGGTGACAATAAATTTGCTGCACTAAATTCAGCTGTTTGGTCAGGTGGATCATTCATTTATGTTCCAAAAGGTGTACATGTAGAAGACCCTTTGCAAGCGTATTTTAGAATTAATGCAGAAAATATGGGTCAATTTGAGAGAACATTAATTCTTGTCGATGAAGGAGCTTCTGTACATTATATTGAAGGTTGTTCAGCACCTGTTTATACAACGGATGCTCTACATTCCGCAGTTGTAGAAATAGTTGTCAAAGCATCTGGGACTTGTAGATATACAACAATTCAAAATTGGTCAAATGATGTTTATAACTTGGTCACAAAAAGAGCGCAAGCTTATGGAAACGCAACAATGGAATGGATTGATGCAAATCTTGGTTCAGGCTTAACAGTTAAATACCCTTCTGTTTATTTAATGGAACCGGGTGCACATGGTGAAGTCTTATCTGTAGCTTTTGCAAATTCAGGCCAACATCAAGATACAGGGGCAAAAATGGTTCACCTTGCTCCCGATACAACTTCTCTGATTACATCAAAGTCAGTTTCCAAAGGTGGTGGAAGAGGTGCATACAGAGGATTAGTAAGAGTTGAAGATGGTTCAGAAACAGCAAAAAGTTTTGTAAGATGTGATGCTTTGATTCTTGATGACGAATCAAGATCAGATACTTATCCTTATATGGAGATCGAAGAAGCATCAGCAGTCATAGGTCACGAGGCAACAGTTTCAAAAGTAGGAGAAGATCAACTGTTTTATCTTATGAGTAGAGGTCTTAGTGAATCTGAAGCAACTTCTATGATTGTCGCAGGGTTTGTAGAAGAATTTACTAAAACGTTACCAATGGAGTATGCCATGGAATTCAATCAACTGATTGAATTAAACATGATTGAAGCTGGCGCCGTTGGTTAATGAATAGGTAAAAATTGAACAATAAATTATTTGAAAAAAAATTAAAGTCACTTTCATCAAAAGACTTCGAAAACATTACTGCTAAAGATGAAGACTGGAAGTATCTTGGAAAAAAATTATTCGAACTTAATGACATTGAAATTGGCAAAGCCACTGATATAAAGGCTTCTAAAACATTTGATATTGATTCAAATTGTTTTACTTATGAAATAAATTCAAAGCATGATCATATTGAAATCACAAACATCAATGAAATCAAAAAACCGCTAATCAAAGAGTCAATTAAAAGACCGTTCGATAAATTTAATATTGAACAATTTGAAAAAATAACTGGTGGATTTCAATTAAATGTAAAAGAAGATAGCGAACAATATTTTTCAGTAAATTTCCAATCAGATGATAATGCTATTCCTTACATCGGAATTAGTGTAGAAAAGAACAAATCTGGAAAATTGTATTTAAATTTTGATGAATTAGTTATTGGAAACATTTATCCAATTATTGAAATTTTTCTAAACGATAATTCAAATTTAGAAATAATACTCTCTGTAACTTCTACAAAAGAGATCAATATCGTAAATTCAATATATGCCCAGCTTGAAAGAGACTCTAATTTAACTATTCATAATATAAGCACAGGAGCAGGATTATCTCGTTCAAGAATGGATATAGATCTTTTAGGAAATGGTTCAGAATTTAGTTTAGATGGAATTTATTTTGGTGAAGAAAAGCAAATTCACGACAACAGAGTATTTGTAAATCACCTAGGCAAAAATACATCATCAAATATGATTACAAAAGGTGTATTAGGTGACGAAAGTAGTTCAGTATTTACAGGAACAATACACATAGCTGAGGGAGCAGAAAAAACAGAATCTCATCAAGAAAACAGAAATATACTACTCAGCGAAGAAGCTACTGCTCAATCTGTGCCTAATCTAGAAATATTGTGTGATGATGTAATCTGCAGTCATGGTTCTTCAGTAGGTCCAATTGAAGAAAGTGTTTATCACTATGTTATGGCTAGAGGTGTTGAAAAAGTTGATGCAGATAAATTACTTATCAAAGGCTTTTTTAATGAAGTAATAAATGATTCCAAGTGGGAAATTATTCATGACAAAGTTTCTAATATTATTGAAAAAAAATACATGAACATAATCGAAAGTAACTAAATTGGAAAAAGTAAAAACAATTAAAAGTGCAGATATTGCTGAAAACTCATCGGCTTTATTTGAAACTGATACTCAGCAGATTGCTTTATTTAATTGTGAAGGGCAATTTTATGCCATCGATGATATGTGTTCTCATGCTGAAGCCAGCTTATCTGAAGGGGAAGTATATGATTGCAAAGTTGAATGCCCTCTTCACGGTGCTGAGTTTGATTTAAAAACTGGTGAAGCTGTTACATTACCCGCTACAAAGAGCGTTAATACCTATAAAACTGAAATAATTGATGGTTATATATATGTAGAAATGGGTACTAATGCTTAAGATTGAAAACTTAAAAGCGTCCATAGGTGAAGTAGAAATCCTTAAGGGAGTTGATTTAGAAATTAAGCCTGGTGAACTCCATGCGGTAATGGGTCCCAATGGTTCAGGAAAATCAACACTATGCCATGTTGTAATGGGAAATGAAGATTATAAAAGCGAAGGTTCGATTTTTATTGATGAAGAAGAAATAAGTAAAAAACAACAAAACGAAAGATCAGAAATGGGAGTTTTTCAGTCTTTTCAATATCCCGTTGGACTGCCTGGAGTAACGCTTCTCGAATTTTCTAAAATTATAAATCCAGACTTATCTGATGATGAAATTACTAGCCTTGCTGAGAGTTTTAAAGTAAAAGAATTTCTTGATCGTGAAGTAAATGTAGATTTATCCGGTGGGGAAAAAAAGAGGTGTGAGCTTTTTCAATTAACACTTAAAAATCCAAAAGTAGCGTTACTAGATGAAATAGATTCAGGACTAGATATTGACGCTATAAAATCTGTTGCCGAGCTGATTAATGAAAATAGAAATGACACAACTTCATACCTTATTGTTACTCACTACAGCAGGATTTTAAACTATCTAGATGTTGACAAGGTGCATATTGTAGTAAATGGTGAAATTGCAAAGACAGGAACTAAAGAACTTATTGAAGAAGTCGATTCTGGTGGATACACTCAATATTAGGAACAGTAAATGACACAAGAATTTAGAACTGAAAAAGACTCCATGGGAGAGTTTCAAGTTCCAACAGAAGCAAAATACGGAGCTTCTACAGCTAGAGCAGTAGATAATTTTCCTATTTCAAACCTAAGGTTTTCTAGATCATTCATTAAAGCTTTGGGGGAGGTTAAAAAAGCTTGTGCTGAAGTTAATTTAAAGAATAAGTTATTAGAAAAGAAAGTTGCTGATTCTATTATTAATGCATCACAACAAGTGATTAATGGTGAGCACGATAAGGACTTTGTTGTTGACATCTTTCAAACTGGCTCGGGAACTTCCACAAATATGAATGCTAATGAAATAATTGCAAAGATTGCCTCAGAGAGTTTAAATGAAGAAATTCATCCAAACGACCATGTCAACATGAGTCAATCATCAAATGATGTTATTCCGACTGCAACTAATATTGCAGCCGTTACTGATATTTTAGAAAAATTAATACCATCGATAGAAAATTTAATTTCATCTCTTCAATTAAAGGCAAAAAAGTGGGAAAAGGTTTATAAAAATGGTAGAACACACCTTATGGATGCAACTCCTGTTTCTCTTGGACAAGAATTTAATGGATATGCTGCACTTTTATCTGAAAGATTAGAAGATATTAAAGCTTCATTGAATAACGTTAGTAAATTAGCAATTGGTGGCACAGCAGTTGGAACTGGCATCAATGCACCTGATAATTTTGGTAGCGATGTAGCAGAAGAGATTTCAAATTCATTAGGTATTAAATTTTCTGAAGTTGAAAATCATTTCACTCGACAAGGTTCTAGAGAAGAGATCGTGCACCTTTCAGGCTGCTTAAAAGCTTATGCAGTCTCAATTTTCAAAATTGCTAATGATATTAGATGGATGGGTAGCGGTCCTATATCAGGATTAAATGAACTTAAAATACCCGCATTACAACCAGGTTCTTCAATTATGCCTGGCAAAGTTAATCCTGTTATTCCAGAAATGATGATGCAAGTTTCTGCTCAGGTTATTGGAAATGATAACACTATTACTTTTTCCTCATCTCATGGTAACTTTGAGTTAAATACAATGTTGCCTGTCATGGCTCACAATTTACTAGAAAGTATTGAGTTACTAATTTCAGGTAATACTGTATTTGATGAAAAATTAATTAGCGAGCTAGAAGCAAATACTGAAAAGCTAGAAGAAAATATTCAAAAAAATTCAATATTAGTTACCGCTCTTGTTCCTGTAATTGGATATGATAAATCTGCTGAAATTGCAAAAGAAGCGATATCACAAAATAAAACAATAAAAGAAGTACTAGTTGAAAAGGAACTACTTTCAGGCGAAGAGATAGACAAACTTTTAAACATAGAGAAATTAATTTAATGGTTCAAAATCTGGCAATTGCCTCTGACCATGCAGGATTTGAGTTAAAAAAATACATTATTGATAATTTAAATGATGATATCAACTTAAAAGATTTTGGAACGGACAGTAATGAAAGTTGTGACTTTCCAGATTTTGCTAAAGATGTTTGTAATTATATTTTAAATAATGAATCATTTAGGGGATTGTTAATTTGTGGAAGTGGTGTTGGGATGTCTATAGCTGCAAATAAAATAAAAGGAATTAGGGCTTCGAACATTGTTGACGAATTTACAGCGACCCAAAGTGTCGAACATAATAATGTTAATGTTTTATGTTTAGGTTCAAATAATATAAATGAACAAAAAGCTTTAAGTATTATTGATAAATTTTTAAAAGCAGAATTAATACAAGAGGAAAGATACCTAAGAAGGATTAGTAAGTTAGAAGGCTAAATTGACATCTGCCAAATTGCTTTAATCCAATCGTCAGTGATTTCATTTCTAGCAAAAACTACAACGCCAATAGCTCCTTCTTCATAAACTTCTCTCATTGAAGTTCCAGTTGTGTATACATCATCACAAATTAATAATGGATCACTACTGTCATTAGATGCGTATTGTCTAAGTGCATTTTCAAAAGGTATTCCTCCACGAGGTATTCCTTTTACATCTTTAAATTTTATTTTCTCACTAACTATTTTTGCTAGAGCTTCATAATCTCCATCTGTTAGAGCATCACATTCAACCTTCCAAGTTAAAGGCAATCCTGCATGTGAAATAAAATCTTCTTTAATAAATAGATTCATAATAACCCCTTTAATTTTAACGGATTGAAACACACAGTTCCAAAACTAACATGATGAGCTCCTAGTTCAGAATAATAATTTATATCATTTTCATTAGAAATTCCTCCACCAGCAATAATTTCGACATGAGGATAGTTCTCTCTAATATGTTTGATAAATTTAGACGTATAAGGCATAAGTTCTTTTCCACTTAAACCACCTTTGTCTACCGGCAAAGTATTGCATGCATGAATTTGTTTGAAATTAAAATTATTAATATAAATATCGAGTTCTTCAAAAGTAGTCAAGGGAGAAATTTTACCTATATACCATTCACGTGAGTCATAACTAAAATCCTCAATTCCGTCAGTAAAATGACTTTCAACGTTTGGACATGACATATTTATTTCAAGATTTATATTCTCTGGAATTAATTTACTAAAGACTTTCCAGTCATCTCTATCTATACCTGCAACAGAAAAGACTTCATTTTCTTGGTGGTTTTTAAGTCCATATTTTAAGCCAGGATTTCTAAGCCCTATTTTATTAACCCACCCTTTTTTTGTATATCTTAAGGTTTTTGCAATTTGCTTAATTCGTCCAGTACGTTTTTCAACAGTCCAACTTCCTGTTACTGAAATTGTATTTGAGGTTTTTATGTAATTACCGAATGGGGCTGCAATAAATTTTTTCATAACTCTAGTTCGTTGATTATAAAATCAAGATTGTTCCTAATTGTTCGACCCATCACGATGTATTTTGCACCTGAATTTATTGCAAACTCTGGTGTCGAGACATTTTTTTGATCATTTTTTTCCTCATTTTTTAATCTAATTCCAGGAGTTACAATTAAATCAAATAAATCTTTAGTCTTCGAAATTTCGGAAGGAGGACATATAACTCCATCGATACCACTTTCTTTTGCATTTCTAAATTCCTCATGCACCTCTTCGCTTACCGTATTGCTCATTGCTCTACTTGTTAATGCGCTACTTACTCCAAGAATTTTTAGATTTGCACCTTTAGAAATTGATGCTTCATTCAGTGCATCACTGGTTGAAGCTATATGAATTGTTAAATAATCTGCTCCAATATTTGCGGCGCTTCTTGTAGCTTGCTTAATGGTATTAGGTATATCGTGAAGTTTTAAATCTAAAAAGACTTTCCAACCTTGATTTTTTAATTTTTCAACAACACGAGGCCCTTCAGATACAAAAAGTTCAAGACCTACTTTTACACCATAAATATGCCCCTCTAGTCTTTTAAGCTCAAATTGAAATTCATCAATTGACTTTCCATCTAAAGCAAAAAATATTGGTTTAACTGACATTTTGTATTGCCTCCATATCTTCAAAAGATTTACTAATCTCATTAAATGCTTTTAGAAAAGCTTCAGCTTCTCTAACTGATGAAACAACTGCGACCCCTGTTTCATGAGATAGCCTTCTAATTTTCCAACCATCTGTGTACTCGTTAGCAAATGTGGGTGTATTTATAACAAGCGAAATCAAATTTTCTTGAAGTATTGTCAAAGAAGTTGGAGAAGTTTCTTCAGCTCTACCAACAATTATTGAATCTATACTGTGATTTTTTAAGTATTTTCCAGTGCCTTCAGTTGAATAAATTTGGAACCCTAAATTTGCATAAGTTTTGACTACACTAATAAAATTTGATTTTTCTTGATCACTTAAGCTGACAAAAATACCTTTTTTATCTTTATTTATTTCAACCCCCGCAGCTGCATAAGCTTTATTTAAAGCAACTCCAAAACTTTTTCCAATGCCAAGAACCTCTCCGGTTGCTTTCATTTCTGGACCAAGCATTGTGTCCTCAGCGGGAAACCTTGACCAGGGAAAAATAGCTTTTTTAATAGCAATTTTTTCTGTAGAACTATTTAAATATGAAGTATTCTTTTTGACTGAATCTAACGTATGTCCAAGCATTAATAAAGTTCCAGCTTTTATAATTTGGTTTCCTGTTACTTTTGATACAAATGGCATTGTTCTTGATGCTCTAGGGTTTGCTTCAAGAATGTATAATTTTTCATCTTTAATAGCAAACTGTATGTTTAGTAAACCTTTGACTCCTAATTCTTTGGCTAGTTTTGTGCTTTTGTTTCTAATTTCTTCAATAACATTCTCTGAAATACTAAATGGAGGCAAAACAGCAGTTGAGTCTCCGCTATGAATACCGGCAGGTTCTAAGTGTTCCAATATACCAGCAATGAATACGTCTTTTCCATCTGATATTAAATCGACATCAATTTCTATAGTATTCGTTAGATACTGATCAACAAGCAATGGACCAGAGTTAAAAGGGTTTCCATCATCATCAGCTGTTGCTAGTACTGTAAGATAGTTCTGTAGTTCTGTATCATTTTGAACAACCCTCATTGCTCTTCCTCCTAAAACATAACTTGGTCTTAATAACACTGGATAAGTTATCTCTTTTACGGCTTCAACTAACTCATTTTCATTAAATGATATTTTTGATTTTGGTTGATTTATTTTTATTGATTTACAAAGCTTTTGAAATAAGTCTCTGTCTTCTGTTGAATCAATAACATCTAATGATGATCCAGCAATTTTGTATCCAGCTGAGGTTATTTTTTTGGCTAACTTTAAAGGAGTTTGCCCACCAAGTTGTATTATGACAGAATTAGGATTCTCTCTTTCAAGTACCGCTTGAACTTCATTCCAAGACAAGGGTTCAAAATACAACTTATCAGCTGTGTCGTAATCGGTAGAAACTGTTTCTGGATTGGAATTAATCATAATTGCCTCATAATTATTCTCTTTTAGTGACTCAACTCCATGTACACAGCAGTAATCAAATTCAATACCTTGTCCAATTCTGTTTGGACCAGAACCTATAACTATCACTTTTTTATTATTAGATGCACTGTCATCATCGCTGGTTCCATATGTTGAATATAAATAGGGTGTTTTTGATAAGAATTCTGCTGAACAAGTATCTACAAGTTTATAGGCCCTATTTTTTTCTAGGCTATTCTTTATTTCTTTTGAATCTAAATCTTCATCAGTCCAACCAAGCATTTTAAGAATTGATACAGGAGTTGAATCTGGAGTCACATTAAAACTTTTTTCAATTTCTCTCAAAAACCATATATCAATACTTGAAAGTACCGCTATATCTTCAATTGGCCAATTGCGCCTAATAGCTTCTAAAATTGCAAAAATTCTTCGAGGTCGTGGGGTTTTAATTTCTTCTTGTAAGTGACTTTTTGTTAGATTTATAAATCGGTTATCGATATTTCGTATTCCTGTCTTACCTATCTCAAGCGACCTTATTGCTTTTGTTAAGCTCTCTGTAAAAGTAGACGCAATAGACATAACCTCACCAACACTTTGCATAGAAGTTCCTAATATATCGTCTGTAGATGGAAATTTTGGAAAGTCGAATCTAGGAATTTTGACTACAACATAGTCTTGGACAGGTTCAAAACTTGCAGGTGTAGAACCTGTAATATCATTCTTTAATTCGGTAAGGTTATAGCCTACTGCTAATAGAGCAGCAAATTTAGCAATTGGAAATCCAGTAGCTTTTGATGCTAACGCTGATGAGCGAGATACGCGTGGATTCATTTCAATAATTCTCCTATCACCATTTATAGGATTTACTGCAAATTGAACATTACTTCCACCTGTAGCAATTCCAATTGTATCTAAACATAGAAGTGCTTCATCTCTCATTATTTGATATTCTTTATCTGATAAAGTTTGAATTGGTGCAACAGTAATTGAGTCTCCAGTATGAACACCCATTGGGTCGAAATTTTCAATTCCACATACAATAACACCATTGCCATCACTGTCTCTCATAACTTCAAGTTCGTACTCTTTCCATCCATATACAGATTCTTCTATTAGTACTTCTTGTGTTGGTGAAGCATTAAATGCATCTCGCAATCGTGATTCCAATTCCTCATCACTGTTTACAAGACTTGTACCACCTCCGCCTAAAATAAAAGACGGGCGTAACATTAGCGGAAACCCAATTTCTTTACTTACCTTTAATCCTTTATCAATGGATTTTACATATTTAGCTTTAAGCGTTTTAATTCCAACTTTTTCCATTGCATTCTTAAATAACCACCTATTTTCTGCAATTTCAATCGATTCTGCAGAAGCACCAAGCAATAAAATATTATTATCATTAAAAACATTTTCTGCTTCGAGTTGCATCGATAAATTTAATGCAGTCTGACCTCCCAAAGTTGGCAGTACTGCATCTGGCTTTTCTTGTTCGATTATTTTTTTTAAGTAATCGAAAGTAAGAGGTTCAATATAAGTCGCATCTGCCATTTCCGGATCTGTCATGATTGTTGCCGGATTAGAATTAACAAGAATAACTCGATAACCCTCTTTTTTGAGGGCTTTGGCTGCTTGAGATCCCGAATAATCAAATTCACATGCTTGCCCAATTACAATTGGTCCAGATCCAATAATCAGTATGCTTTGAATATCTTTATTTTTTGGCATAGTTGTTTTCCATTAGTTCTATAAAAGGGGTAAAAATTTGTAAACCATCAGAAGTACCTGGCCCTGACTCTGGATGAAATTGAACAGAATAAGCCATTGAATCCCAGATACTTATGCCTTCATTACTACCGTCATTTAAATTACTTGCGTAGCTTTCAATTTTTCCATATTTTTCATGAATAAAATCTTTTTCAAACTCATGCACTGCAAAACCATGATTCTGAGCTGTAATAAGTGCTTTTTTTATTCCTTTAATTTCAACTGGATGATTTGATCCGTGGTGTCCAAACTCTAATTTCTTTACTTCTAATCCACATGCAAGACTTAAAATTTGATGGCCTAAACAGATTCCAAAAATTGGAATATTTCCAATAAGTTTTTTGACAGTATTTATCACATTTTTTAAGGACCTTGGGTCGCCTGGACCATTTGATATCAAAACCCCTCTTAGGTTCATTGAAAGGATTTTATCAGCTGTTTCATTTGGAGAAATAGCTACAGTTTCTAGATCTAAATTATTCAAAACATTAACAATGCTCTGCTTTGCTCCAAGATCTAAAATCCCAACTTTACCTTTTGTGTCGCTGCCCAAATTTAAGTTTCCTGCGGTTAGTGCCGAATCATCACCAATTATATTTTTAGCATTCTTCAGGAGGTCAATTAATGAATTTTTATCTATGTCTTGACCAACGGCAAACATGCTAGAACCATTG
>Ga0208749_1000238_pt1 | contig 14029 bp, 11 predicted proteins | sample Knorr_S15_td_DCM_FD_185601 | JGI IMG/M metagenome (GOLD analysis project Ga0208749, IMG submission 185601) | Marine microbial communities from Southern Atlantic Ocean transect - Knorr_S15_td_DCM_ad_63m_LV_B (SPAdes) (version 2) | ecosystem: Environmental > Aquatic > Marine > Oceanic | place... | reverse complement strand
CTAGTTGAACTAGAACTCTCATTATACCAAGAAGTATGTTGACATCTATATCTCCAAGCACCTCCATCAGAGTCAGTCTTTGTATCGTATATAAACTGACTTTTAATATTAGATAAAGTTTGTTCTGTACTTAATCCACCAACGTATATGCTCATGAAACCTCCTGAAGCAAGAACTTATATTTCTTTCCATTCCTTCTATTTAGTAGGAATAGGTCATCCTGTCCTTCCTGAATAGTGTAGTTACCCCAAGTGCCATCTACATCATTCGTACTACCTTCATTAGATAATTGAAGGTCAGCAGAATACACATTTGCCCACCTTTTTGATGATGATCCAAGATCTTGCGTATTGTCTACAGCTGGAGTTGTATTACCACTTACGTCTATGTCAATTCTAGAAGAACCACCAGAATATATTTTTAATGCTGATGCTCCATTAGTCCCACCGATATAAACATGATCAGTACCATATCCTAATCTTCCTTGTACATTTATACCACTTCTCTGACACCAGTGCAACCCTAACTCTAAATCCAATTCTGGATCAGATACACTACCAATACCCAAATCCATAACTTTAACATTACCAATATAAAATGCTAAAGGTCTACCAACTGCATTTGAACCTGATCCATTCCAACTTGATCTTATTCTAGCAATATTACTAGAAAAATCCATTGAAATTTTTGAAGAATTTGTAAATGCAGCAGAAGTATCTTGTTCAAAAATTGCAAATTCTCTATTACCATCCATATGGAGGGCAGTACTAGTAATATTAACACCATTATTTGCGGCAAATTTAGTTCCGTTATGAACTAAAAGATCCCCAGAACCAGCACCAGTAACATCAAGATTGTTGACAGCTGTTAAATTTGGAAGATTTTGTAAATTATTGTAATCTATTGCACTTTGATTTACTGATATAACACCACCAGAAATAGAAATACCAGTACCACCTACCTTTACACCACCTAAAACACTTGAAGTTGCTGTTGGTAGAACATAAGATCCAGAACCACTTGATCCTGTTGCAGCTCCAGGCAATATATTAACGGTATATGTTTCACCATCTGCAATTTCAACTGTTTCACTATTTCCAATAATAGTAGATTCAGTAAACGAAAACATATCGTTACTGTTTGGATCAGTAATAATTCCTGTAGTTAAATTAAGAGTTTCTGGATTAGCATAATATATTGCGTCATTAAATACTGTCCTTTTGAATGGATCTGCTAAAGATTTTAAATCTACTAAATCTGTTATATGACCATAAGATATTATAAAACAATCTGTATTTGCTGGTGGAGGCGTTACAAAATTTATATTACTACCACTTATATTAAATCCCCTAGTACCTGTTCTATCTGGTTCTTGAACTACACCACCAAGTACTACTTGTATTTGTTCAGAAACAGCAGGAAAAAATGCTATATCAGTACCATTGATATTACGAGTTAAACCAAATGACGTTAAACTGCCATTAAATTGACTCTGAATATCATTTAGAACTATAACTTCTCCTGCTAATGGTTGTCTTCCAACGTATGCCATTTATTTAAAGTTCCTTTATTTATTATTTATCAGAACGGAGGAACGAACATTAGAATAGCTGCATCAGTATCAAATTGTATATTTCCGTTATGGTTGCCTGGATCTAGAATGTTACCAGCTATTGAGTCTGCCTGTCCAGTACCACCAGTGTTAGAATTCCAAGTATAACTGGCTGCAAAGTTACCACTTGCCTGTGATCTCTTAGCACCAATACCAGTCCATTGATCCTGTCCACCATACGATCCACTACCAGATCCAATAGTTCCTGTAGAATTTGCAAATATCATAATTACGTCATTTGAGTTAGCAGTTGTTGCTTCTCCATCAGATGCACCAAGACCTAAGTTTTTCCATCTAGAATTTTGGAAAACAGCAGTTCCCCCTCCATCAGCAGTTACACCAGTAATAATTGATGCAGTACGGATTACTTCTCCACCAGCTCCGTTTGCGAAATAATCATTACTTCCATCTCCACCATTACCAGATCCTTTCATTCTTAGACCCCAAGCTTTTGTGGTAGTCATTGTGTAGAATAGATCATCATTCTGATCATGACCTATAAACTTTAAATAAGTCTTATTTTTTGCTAATTCAAACCATATTCTAGTTCTTGCCGACTTATCATTAGAAGAATATCCATAGTAATCAAAATTATCATTGAATGTATGAGTTCCTTGACCCCAATCACCATCACCATTTGGATCTTTTACACAAAGCCATCTTTCTTTACCACCAGCACCATTAGAAGTGGTACTATCAGATGAAGCAAATACAGCAGCTAATGCTTGACACTTACTATTCTTATACTCACAGTAAACTTCATAAGCATTACCACTATTAACACTGGATTCTTTAATCCATACTGGTCCACCTATTCTTCCACCAGTCTGAGCATTTTTCCATTCTAACATATCAGCATCAGAAGTTATAGGATTATCCTCTGATCCTATTGCTGCTTTGGCAGCACCCATAAAAGCTATTTTCGCTGCAGTTAAAACTGGCATAATTAAATCCTCTTAATGTCCATCAGATGTAAATCCAAATACTCTTTGACCACCAGAAGTATCACTAGTAATTAGAAGAGTAAGAATTACTATACCAGCTGAAGGTGAAGTATAAGTTGTAGTACCACTACTATGACCTGGCCATCTCAAATCCTGATTACTACCACCATTAACAGTACAAACATTTGCAATTGTTCTAGCAGCTGCTCCACCAATACTTATTAGTATTTGAACTGTTGTTGCTCTCTTATTAGCAGTATCAACACCTGTTAAATTAATCTTAGTTATATTACCAGACAAAGAATAATGATACATTGTTTTTTGTGAACAATCAAATGTAGGTTCAGCTGCTAATTGAGTAGACCAGTTACCATCAAGTTCTTCTGAAAATCCACCATAAAGTTCAAGTCTAGATCCTGTATTACTTGGAATATTATTTCTACCTTCTATTTTCAATGCTAGATTAGAACAATCAGGAGTAGTAGTATCATTAGCAACTGACCATTTATAGATTGTAGGAGCATTCATAGATGAAGTACCACTACCCCACATTACCTGACTATCATTAGCACCAACAGTAGCATACATCAAGTTCATTGGTCTTTCATCATTCTTATAATGAACCACACCCATTCTCATTTCCTTGGTTGTGTCATTGGTAAGACTTTTATTAATCGCTCCTGATCCACCATCAGAACCCAATAACATCGTTAACCACGGATTAGTATTAAAACCAGCTCCAGCACCAATAACTGCTAATCTACATTTCACTGGTGAACTAGAAGATCCATCTCCACCTGTAACAGTAGTTGATCCAAGTATAGTCATTTCACTACTAACATCAACAAATAAATCATCAGTACCTATAGTTAAGTCGCTACTTCCAGTTATAGAAGATGCTGATATAGTACCAGTATTTAAATCACCAAAAGTAGAATTACCAGCAGTGATACCAACAGTAGTTAAACTTAAATCACCAGTTGATGCACCTGTAAAGGATCCAGTTGCGAATGTCCATCTATCTGCACTTTCATCCCATATTACACCAGTATTTACATCACTACCCCTTTCTACTATTATACCAGCATCACCTGACGCACTTCCAGATGCTCCATTCGATAATTCTATTAATTTGTCAGTTATAACTGTGTTAGTTGTTGATATAGTTGTTGTGGTTCCATTAACGGTGAAGTTGCCTGTTACTGTTGCATTACCGCCAATCGTAAGATTCTTACCAGTAGGAATCGTAGCACCCTCAGACAGTTCAACAGCGCCAGTGCCTACTCGATTCTTAATGTAATCTACTTTTAATGTGGACATGAGAGGTCAGACTTTTTTTTACTATTTAGTGGTTTTATATACCCGCCTTTGCAAGGTGGGATGGTGTTTCAGCAAATGCTGCATAACAAAATCTACTGTTAGCAGCATGAGTTTCAGTACCAGCAGCTCTCAATTTAAATCCAGTACTTAAGAAATCAATTGCATAGCCATCTGTTTCTTGTTCTTCTTGTGATGAAGCTTCCTGATTCCATCTAAGTACAGCTCTTCTGGGATTGAATGGTGATCTTGCATTATCTCTTATACCCCAGTCATTAGCATTAGTTATAGACTTTATTAGAATGAAAGCTGGTTTAAATCCAGTGAAAACGAATTGACCGTTAGCATTAGGCGAAGATATGGTATTTGCATTACCAATATACTCACCAAAAGCAGAATAGCCTGGAACTGAATGCCAAACATATGCTACAAAAGTTTTTGCGTTAGCATTAGTGTAAGTATTTACAAGATTAAGTTTGGTGGCATCAGGATGTTCCATTGCACCACTTCTAGGTGTAGCAGTAGTAAATATCAAACTATTTACAGCACCAGTTGGAGTTCCATCATAACCAATTGTCTCATGATAAATATCCCAATTATAAGTTTCATCTAAGGCCTTAAATATAATAAATTCTGGCTTTGCACTAAGTCCATGAGTTATATCTCCACCGCTACCACTACCTGTATACTTCAAAACTGAGAAACCAGCATCCGTATCCCGAAGTCCTGAACATGATGTTACATGAGTTCCAGTTGGAGTAAATGATTCATCTGCTCTCCAGTTCCAAGCAACATAATTTGTACCAGATGCGTTTACTTGACCTGCACTAGGAAGTGTAATACCATTACTATCAAAAGAAGTTAGATAATTACTATTGTCTGCTACTGCATCACTATTAGATCTAAGTGTGGCATATGTAGCACCATTAGCACCTCTAAGTCGATCCATCCAGAAATTCTTAAATGTAGCATTGTTTCTTGCTTTTAGAATAGTTAATGCTGGCTGAAAACCTACAGTTAATGCATTAGAAGCACCAGTGCCAGAATAAGCAATTGCTTTAAACTTAGTAGATCCATCATCAATAGGTGGATTATGAACTGTTTTCCAGTTCTTATCACATAAAGCAAGATATCCTGAAGGTGGTTTATACATGAACTTACCAAAACCATTTTGATCGGCATAATAAGTACCATCTCTATTAACTTGCCAATGTGATCCACCAAAATTATACTGACAAGTTTCATGAGCACTAGTACCAGTTTCCAATGACATTGCAAATGCCCAAGGCACGGAACCTCTACCTATAGAACTATCACTTCTTTGAAATTGTTGTTTACCATTAACATAATATGTAACTTGACCACTATCCATATCCCAAGCCATACCGAAAACTTTCACATTCTGAGTAGTTGATAATAGACCAGATATATTACCACCAATTCTGGCATTACTTCTTTGTTGAGACAATCCATCTTGCGAAGAGTTGTATGCAAGACCAGTATTGGCACTACCATCAAATTGTTGGTTATTCGCTTTAAAATTATCATAGGTTTGAGAAGTTCCAATTCTACCACCAACAGATGCACTGTAAGGACTCCAATATGTTTCTGAACCTAAATCTTGTATTCCATCTTGAGGATATTCAGCAGTAATAACACCAATTCCTAATCCACCAGAAGTTCCTATCCAGTCACCTTTATCATTTTGTCCATCAATAAATTCCCAATACCATTTTCCTTTTGTAACTGGCATATTACATACAGATACCGCTTTACCACTAGTTGGCAGACCAGTCATCATACCACCATGATGATTGTGTTGACTATATACAGCTCCAGAATTTTCACCAGTTCCAACACAACTGAATTGAGCGAAACTATTATCAGGTATATCTTTACCTGTTGAAAAGCCTGGAAGAAAATCATGATCAACAAAACCATTAGTAGATACTGTATTACTTGTAGAACTATCTGATCCTACACATTCTACATCAGGATTTAATAATGATACAACTTGACCAGTAATACTATTACTTTGATTTGATCCATCTGTAGTAAAAGTTGTCTTAGACCCTATATCACCAGGCGTAAAGTTAGAAGTATATAGACATTGATTGTTTATAACTCTAAATTGATCAATTGCACCTTCAAAAGGAGCAGTACCAGTGCTAGGGTATGTTGTGCCACCAGGTCCACCTGCTCCATTTATATTTTGACCAGAACAACCAATTATACTTGGTGTATTATCTATTGGATTTACTGCTCCATTAACTGTTGGATTATTATTTTGTTTGAATAAAGTTCCATCAAAGAATTGATACCAAGTAGTACCAGATCTAGTACAAGCATAATGATGCCAATCTCCATCTCCAACAACAGCAGAAGGAGTAGAAGGAGTACTATCACCATTAGTAGGGAAATTACTTGAACCATTCATCCAAAGAAATGGTACTCCTTGAGAAGCATTATATGAACTTACATCACCACTACTATTGACTGCTAAAATAATTTGAAAGGCATTAGCTGTGTTACCACCAGATAGATCAAAAACTCTTGGATATCCACCTTGACTACGAGCATGATAACATTTATACCAAAATTCTATAGTAAAATCTCCATTAAATACGTTTTGAAATTGTTGGCCAGTAAGATCACCAGTCCATCCAACTCTATCTTCCATTAAAATTCCACCTTGATCTGCTGTAGGAGTACTACCAGCTTCCTGTGGATTAATAAATGCTATAGAACTTCTACCAAATTTAGAATCACCAACCAATTTAGGATAACCAACACCAGCATTACTAACAGGAATCCAACGTGGTTTCCACTTTGAATCAGGTGCTATTGTACCTTGATCTTTTAACATCTCACCAGCCATACATTGTGGTAGAGATAATAAATGAGTTACAGTACCAGTTATAGAAGCAGTACTTGAACCACCATTAACCGTAAAGTTTGCTGGATCTGTAATATCTCCAGGCGTAAATATTTGAGCACCAACAGTTGTAGAACTAGTAGTATAAAGTGTCTGACCAGAAACAATTCTTAAACTATCAATTATAACACCTGTACTAGAGTTATTATATTGACCAGTTGTTCCATCACTCTCATTGAAGAGACACATAAAATCACCTGATTGAATAGCATTTGTACTATTAGCAATAACTCCTATATACTTACCATTTTGAAAATACTTATAATTAGATCCATCCCATACTAGAGTAAAATGTTCCCAATCATAAGTAAATGCACTATGAGTACTATCTTGAATAGCTCCAGTTGTTCCTGAAGATGGTTCTATATAAGCATCCCATCCATTAGTCATTCCATTACATTCTCTCAATAATATATTATTAGTTCCATCAGCTTTGTTGATATTAAACCAAACACCAGCACCACTAAAAGCAGCGTGATTACGTTCTGATTTTTTAACCCACGCTTCTATTGTCCATGAACTAGCAGCTGCTAAAGTTTCAATTCCTTCATCAGAACCATTTATTAAAGTAGTTTCAGCTTCACGTTTATTCAGACCACCACCATTTCCAGAAGTGTGTAGTTGACCAAAACAAGATGGATTATATAAAGCAGATCCAGAATATTTTACATCATTACTCTCTGGTACAATCTTAGCTGTTGTTGGACCATCATCCGCATTACTATCAGCATTTCTGTTATAGCATAACATATTATATCCTCTCTTCCAAGGATACTGTGCAAATTGATGTGTAAGACCGTATGAATCAAGAGTTGGATCCATTGGTAATATGAAACCATTAGTACCAAATCCACCAGCAGAAACTATAGCAGTTTTTATATCATCAGGTTTTTTATAAGTCCACGTTCCATTCTTTGTTTTACCAAATACACTAGCATCTAATTGTAATCCATTAACATAACAAACTTGAGCCATGCTCATATTCATATTATTTAAACCTTGATTATCCCATGTTGAATAACCAATAGATATAGTTTCATTAACACCACCAAATCCCAAGTTACCAGATGTAAGTTGTTTATTTGTAAAATTAGCACTATCTAATAAAGTTCCATTTACCCAAACCTTATACTTATTATTTCCACTGGCACCATTAGCAAAACCTACAACTATATGCATCCATTGAGTAGTATCAGTGAAAATTTTATCAGTTGTAAAAATATATGATGAAGTACTTATTGCCCAAAGTTTATTTTCTCTGAACCTAAGATCCAGTCTTTGAGTAGTAGCAGTAGATTCCTCATTATGAGTACCTAAAAAATAACATGCAGTACCATCATCAGATTTCTGAATATCATGTCTTTTCATCCAAAAAGAATATGTGGCGGTAGTTCTACTACCAGCACTTGTGTTATTGCATTGTCTGATTAAATAATTTGATGCCATCTTTTTATTGGGTGAATAGTGCGGATCCGATCATCTCATAATCATTCTTATTAGTAATAGTAAATGATCTTGTCGCAGTTTGATTTTCATTATCAGTTGCAGTCACAGTAAAATTGGTATTAGTATCAGCACTTACTGCTGGTAAAGTTCCTGAAATAACGCCTGTACTAGAATTTAGGCTTATTCCACTTGGTAAACTACCAGTAGTAACAGCATAAGTCACAGCACCACCATCAGAATCAGTTGCAGATAGAGTAACATTAGTTATCGTTGTTCCTTCATATTCATCAACGATTGTGGCACCAGCAGCAGGAGATTGCCATGCAGGTATTCCACTAGAAGTGATAAAGTCATCTTCAGTAACAGTACCACCATCAGGATTTGTAACTTTTAAATCATATTGACCTGGCCCATCAGCAGAAACATTTGGAGTTACAAATGTAAATGAAGTATTACTTACAAAAGTTTCAGATGTTGCTTGATATTCAGAACCATCAGCAGCAATTAAAACCACAGAAGGAGTAGCAGTAAAATTTGTACCAGTTACAGTTACCGTTTGTCCACCAGTAGGTAGAAATACACTTAAACCACCAGCAATTGCAATAGATGTTACTTCGGGTGCTGCAGCACCAACAGCAGACCATGTAGTACCATTATGAACTTCCATCTTACTCATGGATGTATTAAATCTCACATAACCAGCAATTGCAGTAGCTGGTCTCTGATTAGTAGTACCAGTTGGTATTCTCAAAAATGCAGTACCATCAATATTAAGTCCAACTGATTTATTACCATCTCCATCATTACCAGAAACACCTGTAAGTTTTACAGTACGATGAACTTGATTATGAGCAGTACCTTCAATTTCTCCATATATTTCTAAACCTCCACTATTAGCAATACGAACTCTTGGTATCGCATCAGCCCATAATGGAGGCCCTCCAGTGCTTGTTGTTGTTGTTTCAAAAACTATACCACCATACTGGGTACTCATTGAACCAACAGATATTATTAAAGCATTATCATTACTTTGATTACCTGCTTCATGAAAACCACCATAATTACCTAATCTAACTGCAGCATGTTCTAAAGTTGTTCCATCTATACCAAATAGTACTCTTGCTTCTTTATCTTCATTACTATCATTTCCTCTATCACCAGCAAGTTTTAATTGAGCATGTCCAACACTAAAAACTTGTAACTGAACATTAGCGTCACAGCTCATTGCCGCATTAGAAACATCGTTTCCTAATGCTATACTAGGTCGTACATCATTAACTAATTGTGCTTTAGTTTGACTCATTTCAGTATATTACCCTTCCGAAGTATTTATCTCCCAAGCTTGGCTAGATTTATTCCAAGAATAACTCTGACCATCACTAGGATATGCTGTTGGCGGTTGCCAATTGCCATTATTATCTAAAGTCCATGTTGTATCTGGTGCTTCTTCATAAAAAACATCTTTAGTTTTATCATATTTCATACCAATACCAGCATATCTACCTCTTTTATTACCATCACGATATGTTTGAACCCAGTCCTCATAATCACCATGACTACCATCAATAATACTAGCATATTCAGCTATAATTACTTCGGTTACAACATTATTCTCATCAATTTTAGCAAAATAGTGCATCGTTAATTCCTCTTATACTAAGTATTTAATAACTACGAGACCGCCGCCACCTTGACCGCCGCCACCTCCATGAGAGTTAGCAGCATCAGCACCGCCGCCACCACCTCCACCATAGGCACCACCGCCGCCACCATTATTTGTTCTCGCACCTCCTGGCGTACCTTTAGATCCCCCATTTGGTCCAGCACCATCAGTAGCACTTGAGTTAAAGTCTCCTCCACTACCACCAGCATGTTTACCAGTACCACCTTGAGCTAGGTTTGTAACATTATTTCCATCTCCATCAGCACCACCGCCTCCGCCTCCACTAGTGTAGAAGTTAGCATCTCCATTACCACCTTCACCAGCAGGACCAGTATTACCATTATCAGGTTTATTATCTCCACCACCGCCGCCTCCAGCAGCACTATTACTTCCATTTGAACCATCAGTAGCAGGAGTACCATTACCAGATCCATCTAATCCACCAGAAGAACCTCCAGTACCTCCAGTACCATACTTAGATGTGATTGCAGTGTTATCTCTCAATGCAGGGCTACTGTAACTAGTACCACCACTTATAGTTCCTGTACCTCCTGAACCACCAGCAACAGGGCTAAATCCAGATCCACCACCATTACTACTACCAGAGTTACCAGCACCTCCACCACCTCCTGTGGCTTGGAAAGTAACACCACCAATAACAATTGAAGATGTAACACCAGCTGCACCAGCTGATGAACTTCCATCATTTGAACCAGCTGCAACACCTCCAGCACCTCCTCCTCCAATAGTAACAGTATAAGTTCCATTAGGTATACTAATACTACCATAGGCCATTCCACCACCTCCACCGCCAGGAGATCCAGCATTGGAACCGCCGCCACCGCCGCCTCCTCCGCCGCCAACTACAAAAACTTCAGCAACTTGAGCAGTTCCAGTGTTTACAAATGTTCCACTTGCTGTGAATTCATGAATTTTATATCCATCAGATGTTGTTACAATATTTCCACTTGTCGATGCAATCTGATCTGAGCTTGAGTCCGCACTATTAGACCAAACATTATCCCAACCATTTCCATCACTAAATTCTAATGTTGAACTGCTTGTATTCCATCTAATCATTCCAGCAGAACCATTAGTAGTAGGTCTTTGAGCGTTAGTTCCTTTTGGCAAATTAATAGCACCTGTATGAGTACTAATATCAAGAGCACAATTTGGATTTAAATTAGTACCTATAGCAACTCTTCCATCATAACGTATTGTCATATTACGTGTCATTGTATGAGGATTAGCACTGACATTTCCAACAGATTCAAAACCAATTGATGTAGATCCATCATTTGAATAATCTCTATATCCACCCATTCTAGCAGAATATCCTCCACATGGTAATAAAGAACCCTGAGCATCAGATATAGATCCTTTCCAACTTATCCAAGCAGGATCATTACAATTAGCTGGGTTATTGGTACTTACTGCCTGTAAAGTAATATAACTTCTACCAGCTCCAGCCATATCAGATGTAAGAGTAGTATCAACAGTACCATTCGTAGTACCAAAGTCTGCTGCTGTTGCAAAATGAAGAAACTTTTGAGGAGCAGTTCTATCTGTTCTCAAACTTAAATTTGGTTTGTCTGAAACTGATACAGACGTTGTAGTTGCTGCATCATCAACTATAAGATCAAGTTGACCTCTTCCATTTGATTTAGTTCTCTTAAAATTAATTAAAGCTTTAGAAAGACTACTAAAAGGTAATGTTTGTAAAGAAGTTATTCTAAAATATATTCCTCTATTTCCAGTATTATCATCTGTATGTTGATTTAATACAAGGTTTCCATCAGTATTAACAACTGCATTATATCTAAAATGTGTATGAGGTACTGCTTCATTAACACTACCAGCGTATGGTAAACCAGTACCTAATGATATACCATAACTATTAACTAAAACAGCAGATCTAGTAACTGTAGAAGTACTTGAAGATTTTAAAGGATACTCAGCATATGTTGAAGAATTTGTATTGGCATACATATGATACGCCAAATATGGAGCAGCACTACTATACAATACACCTAATGAAGTACCAACACCAGTAGCAGCATTTCTTCTTATTAAACAACCAGCATTAAAACTATCAACAGTAATTGCAGCATTACCAGAGCCTGGAGATGGTAATGTAAGATATGATGTTCTTGTAGTTCCAGATACCTCTAATCTTTGAGAGGGAGAAGCATTGTTTATACCAATATTTCCATTCTTGGCAGTTAATATTCTTGATGAACCTACAGATATACCAACTTCATCATTATCTCCAAATAAACCTGTAGTATTAGTACCAAAATTTAAAGCAGGGGTTGTAGAAGATCCATTACCAACTGATAACCCAGAAGAAGTTGTCAGATCTATAAATCCAGATTGTACCTTTGTTAAGGCCATGTTGAACTAAACTTTTATTTTTATTTATATGAGATATTAACCCTGCCAAATCATATCTGGCATTGATGCTGGTTGTTGTCTTCCTATAGTAAGCATAAGAATGAAATATCCAACAAACCAAATGATATTAAACAACCAAGCTTGTCTCCAAAGATACTTTCTAATACCCATAGCAACAAAGACATTCTTTACATCTTTAGGATTGTCTTCATCCCCTCTTGCTCTTAAAATTTGTTCTATTATTACTGCAATAATTGTACCTACTACTAAAGGATAGAATACAAAGTTTGCAAAAGACATTATTGCTATTAGAAAAGTCATTTTTTATTCGGTGAATGTCCATGTGCTATACCCAATTCATGCATCTTAGCATGTTCATCAATAGGATCTCTTAGTTCTTTACCACCACTACCAAATGTAAGGTATAATCCATACCCCACAACAAATAATAGTAATGCTACAATGATGAATACTAAAATCATTTTAAATACTTTTGAATAACGTCTATTTGATCTTGATACTTAGCAATCATATTTAGTTCTTCTTCAACTGCACCCATAATATCAGAATGTTCTCCAATACCAGCTGGATTAGTTAAATATATCTCAACATTTGCAAGATGTTTTTGTATATCACCTTGAGCATGTGACAGTAACGCCTTAATCATTTGTTCTCTCATTTTGTTACCTATGATAGTTTCATAACATATATATGTTTGCCTGGCGTGTCGATGTATTTTGCATCTCCTTTTTCCAAGGCATCTTTAACTTTTTGTGCAAAAGGTTTTAACTTTTTTATACCATATTTATCAGTGTAATAAGTTCTTATACACTTATCATGATACAACCTTCCATTATAATCAATAACTCTACCTTTAGAAGTTAATCCATGATATTCAAAATTAGTAGCACGATATATTACACCTGTATGATTATAATGAGCATCAGCATATGAAACAATAGTTTTATATGAAGTGTTCTTTTTTAACCATCTTATTGTTTTACCAATAAAATAACTTTCAGTACATTTAGGTGTATCATCAATACAACAAAGTCTTCTCAATTCAATAACTTCATTTTCAGAGTTACCATATTTCCTCCAAGTATTTGCCATTGCAAGAGGACCATAAATCATGGCACCTATAAGATTACCATCATAATATAATCCAAATACATGAGCAATCCTTAAACCATTTACATTTGCAGAGTAATGCCACTTCTCAACGAAATCTCTAACGTATTGTATAGAAGTTGGTCTAACTATAAATTCAGTAACTTTTACATTACTAAAGTCTAGTTCTTCAAATAAAGGCATTAAAAAAGGAGACCCGAAGGCCTCCTTATTATAACAGATTATTCTGTTTTTATCAACCTATTGCAGGAGCAACAAGTGCAACCTCAGATGTCTCAGCAGATGCTAAGTCAAGAGGGAAGTTGTGAGCATTACGCTCGTGCATTACTTCCATACCAAGGTTTGCTCTGTTCAGAACGTCACCCCAAGTAGGTACAACCTTACCAGATGAGTCTACGACAGACTGGTTGAAGTTGAATCCGTTCAAGTTAAATGCCATCGTGCATATACCCATAGAGGTAAGCCAGATACAGATAACTGGGAAGGATGCTAGGAAGAAATGAAGACTTCTAGAGTTGTTGAATGATGCATACTGGAAAATAAGTCTTCCGAAGTATCCATGAGCAGCAACGATATTATAAGTTTCT
>Ga0208749_1000235_pt1 | contig 14118 bp, 11 predicted proteins | sample Knorr_S15_td_DCM_FD_185601 | JGI IMG/M metagenome (GOLD analysis project Ga0208749, IMG submission 185601) | Marine microbial communities from Southern Atlantic Ocean transect - Knorr_S15_td_DCM_ad_63m_LV_B (SPAdes) (version 2) | ecosystem: Environmental > Aquatic > Marine > Oceanic | place... | reverse complement strand
AGAGCAAACCACAGATGCTAAAGACATCGACACAGCTGCGAATAACATCGTAGCGTTCTCTCGTGTAATGACGAGAGAATTTGCCCGCACTAGCGAACTCGCTACTGCCTAAGGGGCAATCGGGGTTCGGTCAGACCTTGTTAACCAACTGACCATTGGGGGCTTTGCCCCCTCCTATATAAAAATAAAGCCATGCGACTGCAATTCTGGTATAGTAGAGACATGAAATTATGGCGTTGGTCACTTTACACAAGACATTACGCCCCTGCAGGTAAAGATTATTTCTCCGAAACTGGTCAGGAACCAGAAGTTAGGGATGCAATGAATCATGTTGCTGATGTTGTTGAAAAATTAGTGAAGGAAAAGAATGAGAAATGTTTGAACTAAATCCTCAGATGGAAATAACGGCCGTTATTGATATTGGCCCAAGTGATAGAAGTGCAATGGTTATTGATAACTTCTATGCTAATGCTGATGAGGTAAGATCTTTAGCAATGAAATTACCTAGAAGTGATAATGTTAACTTTGTAAATCATCCTACAGGCCCTAGATCAGTATATGAAACTAAAGAGTTAAGAGGGAATTTAGAACGATTATGGGAAGAACTCTTATCCGATAAAGAACATTGGGGAAGAGCTACTGATATGCCATGGTTGAGAAGGAACATGGATCTCATGTGGTTTATGATTGACTATATGAATGAGAAGGTAATTGATGAGGATCCAATGAGACTTGTACCTTATCAATGTTGGTATGAACATAACCCATCACCATTTCAATTTACTATAGATGTATTCTTGAACACAGAGAAAGAGTGTTTTGGTGGTATTAATATTTGGAACTTTGCTGGCAAGACATCTATTGTTGAAGATATAAAGAATATGTACACTGATAAGAATAAATTTGATATAAGAAAAGATATATACAATTCCAAATTCACATGGGCCAGAGAGATGACTTTTGGTATGAAATATAATAGAGCAGTCATACTTCCAGCAGATATATTGAAGAGTGATATTTTAGATACTGCACATTTTACAGACTGTGATCGGATGGCACAGAAATTATTTTTATAGATAGTCATTTTCTCCTGTCTAAATAGACTTAGAAGAAATCCTATAGGTTGAAGGTCAATGCCTCTATCAAGATTAGAAAACTTTCTGAAGAATGCTGAGGGTAATATACTCTATGTGAACCCTAGTGACTTCGATGCTACTGACAGTATCGAAAACAGAGGTAATTCACAGACTCGCCCATTCAAAACTATTCAGAGGGCACTGATAGAGGCTGCAAGGTTCTCATATCAGACAGGTAAGAACAACGATAAGATAGACAGAACAACTATACTTGCGTACCCAGGCACACACTATATTGATAACAGGCCAGGTTTTACTGTTACAAACAATGGTGGTAGTGCTCAGTTTAAACAAAGAAAGAATGCTGGATGGCAGAATACTTCATTAACACAGTTTACTACTGAGAGTAACTTTGATGTATTAGATCCTAATAATGAACTCTACAAGTATAATAGTACCGAAGGTGGTGCCATTATGCCTCGTGGTACTTCTATTATTGGTTTTGACCTTCGTAAGACTAAACTAAGACCATTATATGTACCTGATCCAGAGAATGATCTTCTTCAATATGCTGGTGTACTTCGTGTAACTGGTACTTGTTACTTTACTGCCTTTACTATCTTTGATGCAGATATAACCAAGACTGCATACTATGATTATGATAGTAATACTAAGACACCTACATTCTCACACCATAAACTAGCAACATTTACGTTTGCTGATGGTATGAATAATGTGCTGATTGATGGTACAGACAGTCAGCTTACTGACCTTGACATGTATTACTTCAAGGTTGCAAAGGCTTATGGAGATTCATCTGGACGCCCAGTTGGTGATTATCCTACCTTTAGTGACTTTGAACCTAACGTAGACGAATTTAGAATTGTTGGAGACTTACAATCAGACCCAGTTGGTGTTACATCTATTAAGGCTGGTGATGGTAATACTCCCACTTCAACTATAACAGTTAATACAAGTAAGTCACACGGATTATTCAAGGATACTCCTGTTCTTATTAGTGGTATTACTACTGCTATTACTTCTTATAATGGATCATACTTGGTTGATGAAGTCTTAAGTGATAATCAGTTCACATTCCAGACTTCTACTGTACCTGGCAATGCACTACCTACTGCACAAGAAATTCAGAACTCATCTGTTATCGTTGAGTCTGATACTGTAGGATCTGCATCACCATACGTTTTCAACTGTTCACTCCGTTCTGTTTACGGTATGAACGGTTTGGATTGTGATGGAGATAAGGCAACTGGTTTCAAATCTATGGTTTGTGCCCAGTTCACTGGTATCTCTATTCAGAAGGATGATAATGCCTTCATCTTATATAATCCTACAACTGCGATATTTAACGATACTACGACAGTTTCAGAGTCAGATAAACCTCTACACTCTAACTCTCGTGCGATCTATAAGCCATCATATGAAACATCTCATATGAGGACTAGGAACAACGCTGTTGTTCAGTTGGTGTCTGTTTTCGCTATTGCATATGCTCGTCACTTCCATGCAGAGAGAGGTGGTGACGCTTCAATTACGAACTCTAACTCTAACTTTGGTCAGACAGGTCTTGAGGCATCAGGATTCAGACCCGAATCATTCGATAGAGACGATACTGGTTATATTACTCACATTATTCCACCAAGAGAGATTGTAAGGGAAGACTCTACAGTTTCTTGGTTGACTATTGATACTAGAAAGACCATTGGTGTTGGTGTTACTGATAGAATGTATCTCTTTGGTTACAATAATGAAGAGATAGTTCCTCCACATGAGATTGACTCATTTAAACTGGGTGCTAGACAGGATGATCAAATATACTTAAGTTTGGTTAATACTTTATCTGGACAGGCAGTACAAGAGACTTATCAGTCTCCAATACTTATGCAGGTTCCTAGTGGTATTGGTACATCATCATATAAAGAGTATGAAGTTATTAGGAATTCTGGTGTTAATGCCATTATTTCTAACGTATTCCAATTTAAGACTACTCACCAGTTGATTAATGGAGAGAAAGTCAGAGTATTCAGTAACACTGGTGAAACTCCAAGTGGAGTTATCAATGATAAGATCTACTATGCTATTGCTGGTGGTACACTTGCTGCTGATAGAATACAGTTGGCATCTACATTTAATGATGCTGCAGCACGTAGACCTATCACTGGTATTTCAAATGGTGGTGGTAAATTAAGAATTAGATCAACAGTATCAGATAAGACTCCTGGCGATCCTGGCCATCCATTACAGTTTGATGATGGTACTTATACTATTAATAGTGTACCTAATACTGTTGGTGGTTGGTATTGCTTGGGACATCCAAGTACGACATTTAACACAATCTTCCCTGCCCTTAATACTATTGGTGTGGGTGTTATTGGTGAAGAGACGGGTACAACATTCCTCAAGAGACGGGTAGATAACAGATCCTTGCTTGATAGACTTTATAGGGCAAGATATGTTATACCAAAAGAACATACAAATGCTCGTGCTCCTAAGCCTGGTTATATTCTACAGGAATCTAAGACTGTTGGTGTAAGTAGTGCATCATTCTTGAGTGCAGACTTAAGCAACCCAACTCAACTTAAGAATGTTAAGATCATTAAGACCGCATCTTGGTCTTCTCAGACTCTTACATTTACTACAGAAGAAACACACAGATTACAGAAGGATGATATTGTAACTATCAGGAATATTGATAGTGTTAATAATAGTACAGGTGTGTTTAACTTAGGATACAATGGTGTCCATCCAGTAACCAGTGTTATATCAACTAAGAAGTTTGCTGTTGCTGGTATTGCCACTGATCCAGGCCTATTCCTCAATCAGGTAAACCAGAGAACTACACAACAACAAGTAGAGGCACTACCGACTGTTCAAAGATCTAAGGCAGCTGATAGTTTTGCAGTCTATAGAGTACAGGAGAACAAACCTCATGTTCCTGGCACTGCTGGACAAGATGGTGTTTATAATGTAATTCTAACTTGTGCATCAGTTCCACTGGATAAAGACCTTGGATTTGGTGTATCCATGAAGTCCTTCTCTCAGGACGTAAGGAACCTATATCCACAACAAGATAGAGATAACTATAATTCTGACCCAGAACCAACCATTACTCACTCTAGTGCTAAGGTTGTTGGTGAAGTTATTACGAGTGACAAGAAGAAATCTCTTACTAAGGAATCTCTTGGTTACTTCATGCAGGGCCAACAGGTAGGTTTCGCTGCTACAGGTGCTGTTATTACTGGTAGTGGTAATACTACTGTTACTCTTTACACTGATGTAGAACATAACTTTAACTCTATTAAGAGTGTTAATGTTACTAATCCTGGCGCTGGATATAATAATGGATCTGGTATTGCAACAGTAATATATGCTGCAGACTTAGATAATGCTGCACTAATTGGTAAGAACGCTGCTGCTAAGGTAACTGTATCTGCTGCTGGTACTATTACTAACGTATCATTACTTGATGGTGGTTGTGGATATGGCATAGGAAATACTATGACAGTATCTTCCTTCCCTGCTGGTGCTGCTAGTGTATCTGGTGTTGTTGAAGTTACTGGTATCTTTAATAATATCGGTGATGGACTTAACCTATCTGGATTTGAAGATCCTAAGTTGAATGGAACATTTAAGATTGTAGATATTCCTACATCTAAATCTGTTTCGGTTGAAATTGGAACATCAAGAAATCTAGATCCATACTTCTTAGAGAGAGATGATAGAAGAAACCCAACATATCACTTAGCAAATATTGGTGTTGGTGTAACTTATATTGATGTAACTAAGGCAACTGGTTTAACTACTATTAGAGTAGATAACAACCATGCTCTAGTTTCTGGAAACGCATTTGTTATTCAAGGAACTAAGAACTCACTATTTGATGACAGGAAACTTGTTGTTGATGGTGTAGAGGATGATCTACCACTTAGAAGTATTACTTGTAATGTAGGTATCATTACTGCTGGTATATCCACAGACTATGAATTAACAGATAATAGACTGTTTGGTACTGGTATTTCTGCTAATGGTAAGTCATTGAGTGCTGGTGAGAATAACCTTGGTGGTAGAGGATCATACTTCTATACAGGTATATCAACTTCTATTAATGCCCCATTAACATCTACTGATACTTCTATCACACTGAGTTCTACTGAAGGATTCAAACGTGGTGACTATTGTATGATTAATGCTGAGATTGTCAGATTTACTAACGACAACCTCAACAATATACTTCGTGGACAGTTTGGTACATTAGCGACATCTGCAATAACTGGTTCTACCATTAAGAAGGTTGAAATTCTTGCAATGGAACTACGAAGACCTTCTATTCTTCGTGCATCTGGTCATACGTTTGAATATCTTGGATATGGTTCAGGTAACTACTCAACATCATTACCACAGAAACAGGATAGAGTTCTATCAGATACAGAATCACTTGTTGCTCAGAAGAAAGAACTAGACGGTGGTACTGTTGTTTATACTGGTATGAACGACTCTGGTGATTTCTTCACTGGATATAAGAAACTATCCTCTATTACTGGTGAGGAAGAAGTTCTTGAGGCACCTGTATTTACCTATGTTGGTGATGATGCAGAGGCAGAGACAATTAAGAGGGCATCTGGAGTATTCGATGAAGTTCTAATTAGAGAATCACTAACGGTTGAGGGTGGAGATAATAATAACAGAACATCACAGTTCTATGGCCCTGTTAACTTCACTGAGAAGATAACAAACACATCTGAAGATGGTATCGAGACTGTAAACTTCTCACTTAGAGGAGATGCCCCACAGGGTAAACTTCTTACTGTTGGTATATCTACTCCTACAACTGCTGCAAGATCAGGTGACCTTTCATTCATTGGTGTTCCTAATGCTGGTGGTTTCTTAGGTCATATATTTGCAGAAGGTGAGTGGAGAAGGTTTGGTGTTATATCTCAAGAGAGAGATAGACATTTCATTAAAGTAGATCAGATTGGTATTGGTCAGTCTGGTGTTGGTGTATTTAACTTTAGGGATTCACTTGAAGTTAATGGTGTTGCTAAGATTAAAGACTTGTTTGTATCTGGTGTTGTTACCTTTGCTGCTAACCAGTCATTCGCTGGTGTGTCTTATGACACATTGGTTATCAAGAAGAATGCCAACTTCTGGGGATACAATACCACTGGTGGTATATCCTATGATGGTATTCCTTGGGCAGATCATGGACACTACACTCAAGTACATGAGGCTGGTACATCAAGATTATATGACTTAGAGACTGTTGGTACTTACGTTTCATTCAAACCTGCATCACAGATATTGGTTGAAGGCCCAATGAAGTCTACCTTCTCTGGGGTAAGTACATTCACAGGAACACTTAAGGTAGGAAATCTTGAGAGTACAGGTGGTACATTTAATGGTACATTTGTTAATGCAACTAATGGTTCATTTGGAACTCTTGAGGCAGTTACTCAATTATATGCAAAGGCAGGTATCATTACTGATATGCACTGCACTGTTGGTGTTGTAACCAATGGATTGTATGCTGATATTGGTATTACAACCCTATCTCATGTAACCACAGAGTATGTTAATACTGCGAGGATCTATAGTGGTATTGTTACCAACTTAAATGTTAGTAACACCGCTACGATTGCTAACGCATCCATAACAAATGGTACTATCACCAACCTAACGATTCCTAATACTGGATCTGCTGATATTGAGGTTGCTGATGTTAAGACACTTACTGCTGAGGACATCACATTTACTGATGACCTTATAGGCCCTGACGCATACTTCTCTAATGATGTTGATGCTGATGGTATGCTTTCTCGTTATCTTGGTAGTAAGTATCCTAAGAACTCTGGTAACAATAATCATCAGTTACAGATATGTGCTAACGCTGGTATCTACACTTGTATTGTTGGTTACGCTGCAACTATAGAGCGGATCAACATGAACTCTGGTGGTGATGGTCTATGTGCTCCTAAAGTTACTACTAATGTTGGTATTATTACTAACCTAAGTGCTGGATCTGGCGGTAGCATGACTCTTGATGCTGGTTCTGCTGGTCAGATCAAGTCATTCCAGTTTGAATCAACTGCTAGTGCAAACGTCCCACCAATTAAGACATCATCTACTGCCAAGTGTATCAATTTGAACGCTGATCTACTTGATGGTAAAGATACTAAGGATAATAACTGGGTATCTGGCGCCTCTATTATGGCGAGGGACAGTAATGGTGATGTTAATGCACGTAACTTTACTGGTACTCTATTCCAAGGAGGAACAGGTGCTTTCCCAAGTGGATTGACTGCTGGTGCATCAACTCTTGGTGCAACGTCAGTTACATCACTAACAGTTTCGGGTGCATTTAGTATTACTGGCGGTGGTACTATGATAGGTAACGCCGAGACAGCAACAACTGCAACTAACGTAGTTGGGCCTGCTGGTCGCATACTCTACAATAGTAGTGTTAATACTACAGGCACTGATGACAACTTGAAATTTGATGGTGCTCTACTGGAAGTTGAGGATCTTACAGTTAATGGTCAATTCTTTGCTGATCTTGGTCAGTTGACTGCCCCAATAGCAACTAACGTAGTTGGTGGTAGTGGTCGTGTACTCTACAATAGTGGTACTAACCAAACAGCAACTTCAAGTAACTTGACCTTTAATGGAACTAACTTAACTTGTGGTGGTAACATTACTGCTTACTCATCTGCAATCTTGAAGGATAACATCACAACAATATCTGATGCTCTTAACAAAGTATTAAATCTTCGTGGTGTTGAGTTTGATTACAAGGATAGTGGTACACACAACATTGGTCTTGTTGCTGAAGAGGTTGAGAAGGTTCTTCCTGATCTTGTTCACACAGAAGATGGAACTGGTATCAAGTCTCTTGCCTATCAGAACATAGTTGCTGTACTTGTTGAGGCAGTTAAGGATCTTAAGTCTGAGATAGATTCTCTAAGAAAGGATAAGGTAGATAAGATTTACAATCCATAATGACAAAATACATACCCAAAGAGTTCAAAGATGGTGATTGGACTTGTCGTGCTCTTATGGGTATAGATGAGGTTAGGATACTATATGCCACAGTTAATCAGTATCTTAACAATGAGATGATTGCTAAGACAATACCAGAAGATCATAAGGCATATCTGGAACATGTACATACCATGTTATTTGGTATGATAACTGATTACAACTATCAAAAACCCTCTAAATAATTTTAATTAGATTCTTATTATGCAACTGAATATTATAGATGATAAGACTCATAGAGTCGCTGATGATTTACATTATGAGGTTACTCGTCTAGAGAATCACCCAATAATAACTATCGACAATGTATTGGAGAATCCACATGACTTCTTAGAGAATGTGGTTCAGAAGGCACCAATGCAGTTTAATAGTATGGATATTAATGATGAAGTATTTCCAGGCTATCAGACAAAACTTAGATTAAATCTACCAGAACTAACATATCTAACTGCCCATTTTATTAAGAAGTGTACTGACTTCACTGAAATTGATCCTAATGTAATACGGATGGGTTATCAGGTCAATGCTATGGTTAGTGATGTTAAGGTTCCTAGAATATCAATACAACCACACGTTGATCCAGCAATATTTGCAACAGTATTATACTTAAATCCTGAGAATACTCTTGGTGGTAATATACCTGGCGGTACTGCCTTCTTTAGGCATAAAGCGACTGGTTTAACTAATATGGAGAATGTTTATAGTGGGTTTAGAAGGACAGAACAATATTGGAATTTAAAGGAATGGATATATGATTTCTCTGATAAGTCTAATGAAATGGTAGATAATGATATTAGTTTAATAGAAGATGTATGGGAAGAAGAACATTTTGTCCCAATGCAGTTTAATAGGATGATTATCTATCCATCATATATGTGGCATACTGCCGTATGTAGAAGTGGTTGGTATAAAGATAATCCAAGAGTTTCATTATCTGGATTTGTCCATGCTGATACTCTAAATGTAGACATAGATCATAAATGACCGAATGGAATTACTTCACTGTATCTTTCATCATCGGAATGTGGTATCTCCACGAGATCACACAAGACTCTTAGAACTCTGTGAAGAGTTTGAGTTTCCAGAATATAATACGCCAGAACCAGATCATAACTACCATATCAAGGGGTATAGATCTCATGTAATTATAGAACCTGAACATGGTGAGATATTCAGATTGCTTCATAAGGCACATATGAAGATAATGCCTAAAATATATGAAGATTACCCTGAAACCCTACCAACAGACATATACGATAAATACTCAGGATACTGGTTATGTAAGTATCCTGAAGGTGGTTACCTAAGTAAACATGCAGATATTGATGCTGATGCTGGATCAGTAACTATATCATATAATATAAATGATGATTATGATGGTGGAGAACTCTGTTTTTGGGATGAACATAATGTGGAAAAACATGCAAACTCTATGCACGTTTCTCCAAGCAATCATTTATTCATGCACGAGGTTAAACCAGTAACCAAAGGAACGAGATACTCTGTTATTACTTGGTTCAGTTATCAAAAAGGAAAACAATGGTTGATTTAGACAATTTAGTTACAATCGCTAATACAGGCAAGTTTCCTAACTTGTTTAATGCTTCTGATATAGAGAATATCAAAGGTATTATGGAAGTTTATCCTGATCTATTTTCTACTGACTTTAATAATGGATGTGCCTTGAGTAAGAGTCCATCATTAGATCCTAAATATGGATTTAGATTTGAGATACCAACTGGCATTAATCAATACCAATTCTTTGATGGATCTATTTGTGAGAATAAGTTATTTCCATATCTAACAAAGTTTAAGTATTTGTATTTTAAGAAGAATGTTATAGATTTTGAGTTAGTTGATCTTGAACCAGTGCCCTTATTTGCACCAACTATAGAGTCAATATGCCAACTTGCTACAGAGGTTACAGGTAATACTGATACCAGTTCACTTAAAGGATTCTTAGAAGTAATAGAGAATATTACTTCAGAACTACATGACTATGAACTGACTACACTTCTTATGAGTAAGTCTAATCAGTATATTAGAATAGGATTCGATAAAGTATCTGGTGCCACAGTATCAGAAGATGTATTTAAGTATTTCGGTAGATCAAATACAAAGATATATGCTAATGCTAAAGGACTCACATATAAAGTAGAGGATAATATATTAGGAGACTGGGAGAATAATAGTGTTCAGATGTATATTGAGTTTGATTCAACTGGATTGAAGAAACAGTTGGGTTATGGTTTATATACAAGATGGAAGAAAGAACCTAAAGAAGGCACAACAGCACAGGATAATTTCGCATTATATACTGAGAGACATAAATCTCATAATGATACTGTGGCACATCAAAGTAACCAGTCATGGATACCTACTGACTGGAAGGATGAAATAATTGAATGGGATAAACAATCGAAGTCAATATATGCCACTACTATGGTAAGTGTTAATTCTACAGAAGAATATGTAGAATTGGGTTATGGTTCAAACGATTATTAAGTAAGATTAAAACTTCCTGATCCACTGGTAGAGGATTTAGTTCCTGCTCCACCACCGCCACCGCCGTCGGTTCCTGCTTTGCCTGCTTGACCACTGCTGTGGTATCCGCATCCTGCTCTGTCGCCACCTCCATTATTACCAGTTTGACCATTATTACCATTATTGCCGCCTGATCCATGGCCGCCACCATTTCCACCTGTGCCGCCAGTACCTCCTGTGCCTCCCGCTCTTGAGTTACCATTAGCACCTGCAGCACCACCACCGCCAGATCCTTGTCCAGAATGATGAGAGTCTACCCACCAACCGCCGCCTGGATCCCAATAATATCCATTACCTCGTCCACCGCCACCGCCAATACCTCCACCGCCACCTGCGCCACCATTACCATGGCACCAACGGTATTGACTATGACAGAACCAACCAGAACATTTATATCCTCCATTATTACCACCGCCACCGCCAGTTCCACCTTTGCCGCCGCCTCCGCCACCGCCGCCACCTGCAGCGATACGACTATTGAAGTGACCTGCTGGTATATTAACTGGACTTGCTGCGTGTATTCCTAATCCACCTGCTCCACCATTACTTCCCTTTGCACCTCCTCCATCACCAACTTGTCCACCTCCGACACCTTTGGATCCAGCATGACCTCTAATTGCTGGTGCTACACCACCGCCACCACCTCCATTGGCATTAGAGACATTAATATCAATCTTTCCAGAACCACCACTATTAATTCTCAATGCTGGATCACTTGTATTATTTGATCCGAAGTTACCATTAGCGTTGATTACTTTGTTAATACCAGAAGTCCATTCAGTATTATTGAACAGTTCATATCTTGCCTGAGCGTGTGCCCAGTTACCATTGGCATTGGCAGTTACTCTATATGTACTTCCTCTAAGATCATTGAATGATATTGTTCCACTTGAGGGTACATGACTATTTTGTGTTATATCTGCAATACCTGATCCTCTATAGTAACCACCCAAGGAATAACCACCCTGAAAGTAGTAATCAAGTCCACTCATTGATATAGCGCCAGAACTATAAGCAGTACTATAATCCTTTGATACACTACCAGATTGTACTGATTGATTTGTTACAAGATTATCTAAAGTTTCGTTGGATACGTCAGAGAATACAGTTGATGCTGAAACATCATAACTCATTTCATATATCTTATTGCCATCTATTATATCAGTAGCAACTATCTTACTTGGATCTGCACCATAATGCCCTGCAACGCCTGACATATATTTAACACAATCTTTTAAGTCTTTATTACTTTGGAACTTAGTACCATTACGTCTTATGATAGGGTTTACATAAATTGCCCCATCAGGAGTTAGATTGGAATAACAGTTGAAATATCTGTTAATATCAATAGCATCTTCTAACTTCTCCTCTGATGGCACTATATGGATTCTCTTTGACCCTGTAGATGTCCTGAGAGGATCATAGTCATGGTCATAGTACCAAATGTAACATAGGAAGTCACCCGCTGTTGCCAGTGTCTTGTAGATCTTTGTATGCCACATCATTTCTTTGGCAACAGTGGGATTGCCCTCAGTTCTTTGTAGTTCAGGATTAGAGTCTATTTCATACTCTCTTTGTTCCTGTTCTGCTGATGGATTGGTTATCGGATCCATAAAAATTATTATTATGTGCCACTTTTATTTATTGTGGTATAATATATAATATTTTAACCTATAGATTAATGGCGGATCACAAAGAGAATTTACAAGCGAGAGCACAGGAACTTCAAGCAGAGATTCAAGAAATGCAAAAACAGTTTGAAGTCAAGAAAGAGGAGTTTCTCAAGATACAGGGCGCCATAGAAATGCTGACTGTCTTGGAATCAGAAAAAGAGACGCTTGCCAAGGACAAGTAAGTCTGGTATATTGTGTTGGTGGGTTAAACCACATGTTTTTTTCAATCGTCTTTGACCTCTCACTCATGTGATGTTGGGATTATTGGATATTATTTACAAACCACATGACTATTAAGTTAGGCGAAGTTGCTTTGTCGCCAGGAAAATATCAAGCATACACATATAGATTTACTAATCTTGAAGATGGTAAACAGTATGTGGGTTATCACGTTGGTAGTACAGTCGATAAGTACAAACATTCATCAACGTCAAAGGAATTTAAAGAAGCATTCTCAAACCCAGAGTCAGATTTTCAACTAGACATACTGGGATATGGTACAAAGGAGAGAATGCTTCAGTTGGAGTATGAAACTTTAACTGCAAGTGATGCTAGGAACAATCCATTATTCTATAACAAGACAAATGGACAACAACAGTATGCTACTATTGATTTAAACAAAGTAAAGGATCTAATAAAACAGATTGATGATGGAAGGTATCCTAAAGTATTAGAGGATATTCAGGATCATGTTGATATGCCTTACTTTCAAGTAAGATTCGAGCATGATGATAAACACCAGAAAGAAATCACACAGGCAGTAGATCTCGCAGATGGCGATACTATTAACTGTTTTGGTGATGGTAATGGATTGAGAGTTATTATCTTTGAAGGTCGTTCTAAGGATGGTCAACCATTAAGGGTAGATGGTAATCACTCAGTATTTGGTGCCGCCAGATCTAGTCATTGTACTAAGATCGCTGTCATCCGTATTCCTTATGAAGTCAACAAGACTCTTAATGATGCTGAGATGAGATCTTTCAGTAACATATTAAATCCAAGACCGTTGGTAAGACGTAAGGAGACTGATGTGAAGACTGGCATCAAATTCGTTAAGGATTGTTATGAAATCAATGGTATCCCCCATGAGGCACAATCTAATGTTGATGCACTGAAAGCGATGGGTTTTGCTGGAAGTCAATACAAAGGCAAGATCAATGATATAATTACAAAGGCAAGAGACCTTTCAATTAAAGATGAGGGTGATGGTACTGGTAGGATATGGGTTAACTACAAAGCGAATCCACATAAAGGTGTGGTTGATGCTGCTGTTGCAAGGTATAATGGAAAACAGGGTTGGTGTGCTATGAAATGTTCATCTGCTTACTATAGACTTGATCGTGCTATGGAAGAGATTTACAAAGCAAACAAAGTATTGGAAGATGGCGATCAACCTGTTACTAATTGCAGAGTTTATCTCTTTCATCCTGATCCTAGTACAAGAGATAAGTGGCGTAAGACAGATGGCCCCTACTGGAAGTCAATCGAAGATTTAACTGTTAGTAAGAATGTTCTTATTGAGGTTAAAGAAATGCAAGAGTGGCAGGAGGACGATTAGTGGTAAATGTAGAACTAAAAGAGGAACAGGCAATCCTACTTGCTGATACATTGAAGGATCTCTTAAACAAAAAAGGTGTCCTTAATGAACAGGCAGAGGTTATAGAGGATGATACACTTGTTCAGATCTACCTAAGAGTGGTGGAGGCGATGTGAACATAGAAGTTTATGATGACTTCTTACCAGAGGAGGTATTTACGCCCATCAAGGACTATGTT
>Ga0208749_1000234_pt1 | contig 14186 bp, 15 predicted proteins | sample Knorr_S15_td_DCM_FD_185601 | JGI IMG/M metagenome (GOLD analysis project Ga0208749, IMG submission 185601) | Marine microbial communities from Southern Atlantic Ocean transect - Knorr_S15_td_DCM_ad_63m_LV_B (SPAdes) (version 2) | ecosystem: Environmental > Aquatic > Marine > Oceanic | place... | reverse complement strand
GGTCAAAGCAAATGCTGCAATTTTTTTCCCAGAACAAATACCTGGTAACCATTTTTGCTTTTGCTCATCATTACCATACCAAATAATTCCAAGAGAACCAATTGATGTTTGCACATTCCAAACAGTGCAGAAAGATGGACTTCCGCTCATTGAGATTCCTTCAGCTAAAATACACATACCAGTTTTTGTCATTTCTGATCCACCATATTTTTCAGGAACATCAATTCCTAAGAAACCTAATTCACCCATTTGCTCCACAAGTTTTCTAATAAGTTTTTCATCCTTTTTATTTAGATCGCTTTGAGATAATGGTAATAATTCATTTGTAGCGAAATCGCACATTGCCTCATAAATCATTCTTTCTTCTTCAGAAAATGATTCTTTGCAAAAAACCTTATTTGTACCAACAGTCGTGGTTAAAAATGTACCACCTGTTTTAATTTGACTAAAATCTACTGACATTTTTTATTTCCCTTCATTTAACGTATAAATATTTAAAATATAATCTGAAATCTGATCGATATAAGTTTCTGCACTCACATCTGATTCAAATAAAGTGAACCAGAAAACTCCCTCTAAATTTAATACTAATGATAGAGAAGCGATTTTTGGATCAATATCTTTTTTGAATTCTTTATTTTCAATTCCTTGTATGATAATTAACTCTATAAATCTTTGAAAACGATTATACATGCTCTGTATTGCTTTTCTGAAATCTTTATCATGTCTTGAAATTGACCAAAAAGTTGAAAAAGATTTAAAAAAAATTGGATCTTTTTTTAGCTGACTTGAAACAGTGGTAAACAATTTCTTTAATGTTTTTGCTGTTGTAGGTTCGCTATTAATTTTAGCAAATAGCTCTGTATATTCATTTTCTAATGATTCAATCACTCCCAAATAAACTTCTTTTTTGGATTTATAATAATGATAAATAGCGCCTTTGCTCATTTTTGAATCTGCTACAATATCATCCATTGTACTTCCATAGTATCCTTTTTTAGACATTACGCGAAGTGCAGATGATATAATTAATTCTTTTTTATCTTTTTGTTGTTTTTTCATAAACCGACTAGTCGGTCTAAAAAGTAAAAAAAACATCGAAATATTCCAACAATTCCTTTTTTTTGAAAAAAAATAATACGTAGGTTATTTATCATCCAAAATGCAGAAAAATAACAACCATATCATAGCACCATCCTTACTTGCAGCAGATTTCTCTAATCTTCAAAATGAATTAAAGCTATGCAATGAATCAAAAGCAGAATGGCTCCATTTAGACATTATGGATCAACAATTTGTTCCAAATTTATCCTTTGGACCAGATGTAGTGAAATCAATAAGACCTCATTCAAATCTTTTCTTTGATGTTCACTTAATGGTAAGCAATCCATTTGATATGGTTCCGGCATTTATTAATGCAGGTGCAGATGCTATTTCTTTTCATATAGAAGCAACGGAGCCGAGATTTACATTTCCCCCAAAAATTATTATTAATATGATTAAAAAAAATAATTTAAGATGTGGAATAGCAATTAAACCGAAAACTCCATTTAAAGTTTTAGAAAAATATTTATCCTTTATTGATTACATAGTTATTATGTCAGTTGAACCTGGATTTGGCGGACAAAGCTTTATTCCTGCTACGCTAGAAAAGATTGCTTCTATTGATGCGACATTAAAAGAAAAAAATATGAGAGATAAGATTGCTATTCAAGTGGATGGTGGCATTAAAATGCATAATGCAAAAGAAGTAATCAATGCTGGTGCAGATATACTGGTAGCAGGATCTGAAGTATTTAAATCAGAAAATCCTATTGAAACCATTAACGAAATGTACAGTCTATGAACTATAAAGAATTAGATACATTTACTAGTTGGGAAAAAAGTGATAAAGATCAGTTTACTGTAAATGTAATCAAAGGACTTGTAATTGATAGTGTCAGAAAAGCAAATTCTGGACACCCTGGAGGCCCTATGTCTCTTGCAGACTTTTCATACATTCTATATTCAGAATATCTTGTTTTTGATTCTAATAATCCTGATTGGCATTCCAGAGATCGTCTAGTTTTATCCGTTGGGCATACGTGCATGCTATTATATACACTACTTTATTTATCTGATATTCTTACAATGGAAGACTTGAAAAATTTTCGACAATTAGATAGCAGAACACCTGGTCATCCTGAAATCGAAACTCCTGGAGTAGATGCAAATACTGGCCCATTAGGACAAGGAGTTGGTATGGCGACAGGTATGGCATTAGCAGAACGAATGCTAAGTGCAAAATCTTTATCAGAAAGAAAACAATATACCTATGTATTAGCTGGTGATGGTGATTTACAAGAGCCTATAGCTCTCGGTGCAGCAACATTGGCAGGTCATTGGAAATTATCGCAATTAATAATGTTCTATGATAAAAATGATATACAGATAGCTGGTGAAACTTCCCGTTGTGACTCTACAAATTATACAGAATTGTTTAAATCTATGAATTGGGATGTGCAAGAAATAGATGGTCATAATCATGACGAAATAAGAAATGCAATAAATAAGGCTCAAGAATCTGATTTACCAAGTATTATTATTGGAAATACAACAATTGCAAAAGGAAGTGCAACTCTTGAAAATACTAGCAAATCTCATGGAGCCCCATTTAGTCCAGAAGAAATTATTGGCACTAAAAAAAATCTAGGTCTACCAGAAAATGAATCTTTTTATTGTCCATCTGAAGTAAAAGAATATTTCCAAAGAAACTTTGAATCTATTCAAGAACTCATATCTGATTTAAGAAAAGAAAACTCTCCATTTCATATAGCTTCAGCACTAAAAAATATAGATTTAGTAAATTTTGATCCTAGTGAAGTTATTGCTACCAGAAAAGCTTTTGGTATGTCATTAGATACATTTGCTTCTCATATACCTACCATTGTAGGAGGATCAGCTGATCTTGATGGCTCAAACTGCACTACAAACTTTGCTAGCACTTATGGAGATTTTTCTGCATCAAATTTAGAGGGGCGAAATATTCCATTTGGAGTAAGAGAATTTCCGATGGGCGCTATTATGAATGGTATCAGTTTATATGGAGGCCTTTTTCCTTTTGGAGGAACATTCTTAGTATTCAGCGATTATATGCGTTCAGCAATACGTTTATCTGCTATCCAAAAATTACATGTTATGTATGAATTCACTCACGACTCTATCTTTGTTGGAGAAGATGGGCCAACTCATCAACCTGTTGAACATATAATGTCACTACGTTTAATACCTGACTTGCTTGTTTTTAGGCCATCAGATGCAATTGAAACACATTTTTGCTTCGAAACAATTATGGAAAATGAAAATAATCCTAGCGCAATATTACTAACGAGACAAAAACTTCCTGTAAGCACTCTAGATAAAAATATTATTAGAGACGGCGTAAAAAAAGGTGCGTATACAGCATTAAAATGTGATAATCCTGATGCCGTAATATTTACAACAGGATCAGAGTTACATCTTGCGCTATCTATTGCAGAAGAATCCGATCATAATATAAAAATTGTCAATATACCATGTTGGGAGCTCTTTGAGAAACAATCAGAAAGTTATAAAAATGACATCCTTACAGTTAGCTGTAAAAAAAGAATTTCAATTGAAGCAGGAACAACATTAGGATGGGAAAAATTTGTTGGTAAAGATGGATTAAAAATCGGTGTTGATAATTTTGGATTATCTGCTCCAGGCAATGATGTCGCACAACATTTTAATTTCACAAAAGAAGATATTAAAAATCAGATAAAGGAATATCTAAGTGAATAATATAACAATTGTTTTGGCTACTGATCATGCTGGTTTTGATCTGAAAGAATATGTCAAAAAATATCTATCAAATCTCAATTATGATATCAAAGATTTTGGAGCATTTGAATATGAATCTAAAGACGACTACCCTGATTTTATTAATCCTGCAGCAAAGTTTATATCAGAGAATGATAATACTATGGGAATTATTTTTGGAGGATCGGGGCAAGGTGAAGCAATGGCTGCTAATAGATTTAAAGGCGTAAGAGCAGCTGTTTTTTATGGTGGTTCAGATAAGATTATAGAACTATCAAGATTGCATAATGATGCTAATGTTCTATCATTTGGTTCACGATTTGTTGAGCCAGAAGACGCAATAGATTTAATCGAAAAGTGGCTAAAAATTGAATTCGAAGGTGGTAGACACCAACAAAGAATTGAAAAACTAGATTCTTAAATCAGCCAATATCAAAAAAAATAATAATGGGAAATAGTAAATTGATGTCTTGAAAATCAATTTTGCATTTTCATATGAATGTTCTAGTATAAATGGAAGACAAAGCAACATATATATGTTGCTCAATATATAAGCTCCTACAAAATATACTCTTCCTGTCTGTTCTATTAGGAAAAATGGTAATGTAGAAATAGGAATTAATATTAGTGCATGTATAAAAATATGCAGTACAGTCTTTTTCACTCCATCATCAATCACTGGCAACATTTTTAGTCCTGCTTTTTGATAATCATCTTTATACATAAAAGCAATTGCATAGAAATGAGGATGTTGCCAAAAGAACAAGATGAGAAATAATGCTATTCCTCCCCAATCTAAACTATTAGTAGCTGCTGTCCATCCTCCAAGAGGTGGTATTGCACCAGGAATAGCTCCAATAGAAGTATTTATCCATGATACTCGTTTTAGAGGTGTATAAACAAATAGGTACAATATAATTGTTAAAGCAGATAAAAGAGTTGTTAACATATTTACTTTGAGATATAGAGTAGATAATCCTAGCACTATAAATAATAAGCCCAAGAATAATGCAAACTGTACTGATATTTTTTTCGTTGGAAGAACTCTATTCTTTGTACGATCCATTCTCTTATCAGATTCGACTTCAATAACATTATTTATGATTGAACCTCCGGTTGAAGAGCATAATGTCCCTATGATAGTATAAAGCAATAAAGATGATGAAAAATTGCCCTCTGATCCAAGATAAAATCCAATAATCGTGGTAGTAAGAACTAAAAATCCAATTCTAATCTTTGTTAATTCGATTAAATTTTTAATCATACTATCCTTGTTCAATGATAGTCATAATATCATATTGTAATTCTAGGATATTAGCATCAACAGTTCCTTCGTAGTATTTTCTAATATTTCTATTATGGTCAATTAGAACTAATCTAGTGGAATGTCCAACAGGAAGTAAATTAGCAGATAGAAATAAACCGTCTTCTGCCAAGGTAACAACATCATCAATATTTCCTCTTAGAAAAAACCAGTTATCTTTTCCGCTATATTTATCCGAAAAATCTTTTAATACGCTTTTTGAGTCGTAATCAGGATCTGTGGTGATAGAAATAAACTGTAGCTCATCTGATTCTGAAAATCTTTTTTGTAGAATACCCATATTTGTTGAAATAATTGGACATGCACCATCACATTGAGTAAAAATAAAGCTAGCAACAGTAATTTTGTTGTCTAATTTCTTTTCTGTAAATGATGTTCCATCAAAATTATCTAGCTGAAATTCAGGCACCTTAGATATTACAGGCAAATTGCTTATTCTAGATTGTGTTGCTTGATGTATAGTGAAGAATCCTATCAACCCTAAGATAAAAACTGAAAAAAATGCAATTATTAACTTTTTATTTAACGTATTCATTACTGATGCAATTATACAATATAATTATTATACCAACAAGCCAAGATGACCCCCAGGTATGAAACAGTCTTGTTAATTGAGGCAGTTCAAAAAAAATCATCATTTCACCTAAGAAAATCTGTACTATGATCATACCGAGAGTAAATGCACCTAAAAATCTTACAATATAGAGCTTGTAATCTCTAAGCTTTAAATAGATATAGATGCTTAAAAAAAGTAATGAAAATCCTAAAACTGAGTGTAAATATTTATATGAATCTAATGCATTTAATAGTTCTCCTTTTGATAGAAGAGGATTTTCAATAGCAACCAACTCAAGATTTGTTCTAATGCCAGTACCCAAAAGAATTTCTATGAAAATCAATATCCAAAAAATAATTAAACAGTTTAAGAGCATTCTATTAGCTCGTATATCTTTGAATTTTTCTGGATGTATACTCTTATAAGATTCAATACATGCATAGCTTAATACAGAAACTAATATCAATGCCAATATCATGTGCAAGCTCACAAGGAAAGGGTTTAATACTGAAGAAACTACAAGAGCGCCTAGTCCTCCATTTGCTCCTACCAGAATCAAGGATAAAACTGCTGATAATAGTAGTTTTAGTTCCTTGCGAAAGTAATATATTGCTATCACATTCAATATAATAATTGATAAACCTACTATCACTCCAAGAGAACGATTGCTATACTCTATCCAAGCTAATACGATATTAAAAGATGTAGGATCTATATGAGAAGGAATTTGATCAATATTCGTAGGTGGTATCCATCTTCCAAAACATTGAGGCCAATCAGGGCACCCCATTCCAGAGCCTGATACGCGCACTAATCCTCCAACAAAAATTAAAAGATAAGATAAGAGTGTTGAAACAACAGCAGATTGAAAAAAAAGCTGTTTTTTCATTTAATGATGATCCTCATCCCCTTCATGATGATCAGAACCATGCTCATCAACTGGATGTCCATGTGTGTCTGTTAAAGGTAAAGAGTCATAAAAAGCAGCACGCTTATTGATAGGATATTCAGTCTCAGAGTTTACTCCTCCTCTAAAATTTGTATCTAAAAGAGTAACGATAATAAATATTGCAAGAAACATTAAAGACATAACAAACATTGTTAGATTTTTCTTATCATCCCATAAAAGATGCATAAAGAATAATGCTACTAAAGTAGCCTTTAATGATGCAACGCCCATAGCAATGACAATGTTGAATGGTCCAAAATCAAAATAGGATACCCAAACTGTAACACCTGAAAGAAAGAATAGTGCTCCAGCAATAATCAAGTATGTTCTTAATGGCGTTATATGATGTTCAGACATAATGCTCCTATATTAAATAAAATAATGGAAATAAATATATCCATATTAAATCTACTAAATGCCAGAATATGCCTATCATTTCCATTGGAGTATAATACTCAGAATGTAAATTTCCTTTGGCAGTTGAATAAATTAACCAAGCAATCAAACCCATACCGATTGCAACGTGTAATCCATGTAATCCTGTCATAATAAAATAAATACTAAAGAAAATATGAGGGTTATTAATATGAGCAATTTCTGGTCCCATATAACTATAATACTCTCCTGGCAATTGACCAACTTCAAATTTGTGAGAATACTCTAAATATTTAATGCCTAAAAACATAAATGCAAATACAAATGTTGCAATGAGCATTAACAATGAAAGTTTTTGATTCTTTTTTTGAATTGCCCATATAGCAAGAGCCATAGTTAGAGAGCTTGTAATCAAAACAACAGTATTTAATAAACCCTTATTAACATCCAAAAGAAGGTTCGCTCCAACAAACATTTCAGGATACCAAGAACGATATATTGTATAGGCAACAAACAATCCACCGAATGTTAAAACTTCGGTAAGAATAAATGCCCACATTCCAAGCTTTGCAGTTTCATATTGCTGATCAACATCATGAAAATGATGTTGTAAAAAATCAGGAGATGAACTATCGTGACTCATTTTTTAAATGTTGGCTCTACAATTACTTTATCATAATCATAAGGTCCATGCTCTAGTACAGGATCCTCTTCAAAATTATGTGGATGTGGAGGGGATGTTGTATGCGTCCACTCCAATGTCATGGCACCCCAAGGATTAGGGCCAGGATCAAGCTTATTACTCTTTCTTAATGACCAAACAAGATTCATAACAGCAAGAAAAATGGATATACCTAATATTCCTGACCAAAATGTTGAATAACTATGCAATTCTACAAATTGTTCATCATATGTAGCATATCTTCTTGGCATCCCTCTTAAACCTAGCAAGAATTGAGGGAAAAATGTGCCATTGAATCCTAAAAATACTCCCAATGCACAGATATTTGCAATTGTTTGATTGTACATTGAGCCAAATGACTTTGGCCACCAATGATGAAGTCCACCTAAGAATGCAACAATCGTACCACCTTGCATTACATAATGAAAATGAGCAACTACAAAATAAGTATCATGCAAGTGTATATCTAAGGCAACAGCTCCTAGAAAAATTCCTGTTAGACCTCCAATTGTAAATAAAAATAAAAATGATAAGGCATACATCATTGGAGGCGTAAACGAAACTTGCCCTTTATACATCGTTAGAATCCAACTAAATATTTTAACACCTGTAGGAATTCCAACAAAATAAGTGATAAAAGAAAATACAATTTGAGAAAATACTGATTGCCCTGAAGTAAACATATGGTGACCCCATACTAAGAATCCAATAAATGCAATAGATAAGGTTGAGTATGCAATAAATTTATATCCCCAAACTTTCTTTCTTGAGTGAACTGGAATAATTTCGCTGATAATACCGAATGCAGGTAAAATCATAATATATACTGCTGGATGAGAATAGAACCAGAAAAAATGTTGATATAATACAGGGTCTCCTCCAAGAGCAGGATCAAAAATTCCAATACCTAAAAATCTTTCTAGCATTAGCAATACCATAGTAATGGCAATAACTGGAGTAGCTGTAATCTGCACTAAAGATGTTCCATATAATGCCCAGACAAATAGAGGTAATTTATACCAAGTTAATCCGGGAATTCGCATTTTATGAACTGTAGCAATAAAGTTTAAGCCTGTTAAGATAGATGAAAAACCAATAACAAAAATTGCCAATGTCATTGGTATAACATTTGAAGTGCTTTGTGTAGAATATGGCGTATAAAATGTCCAACCAGTATCAACTCCACCAGCAAGGATAGTATATACAGCAAGCAATGCTCCTATAGAATAAATATAAAAACTAGCAAGATTTAATCGAGGGAAAGCTACATCTTTTGCACCGAGCATAAGCGGCAATAATATATTACCTAATGCACCAGGAATAGCTGGAATAATAAATAAGAAAATCATAATTGCGCCATGCAAAGTATAAATATTATTATATGTGTCACTTGATATAAAGTCATTCCCAGGTGCAGCTAATTCTAGTCGCATTCCTAGAGCCAATAATCCACCAATAAAGAAAAATAAAATACCGCCAACTAAATACATTAGACCAATACGCTTGTGATCAAGAGTTAAAAGCCATGACATGATTCCTTTAGGGTGGGTAAGATAATTTTGTTTTTTCTCAGTCATAAATTCCTCTTAATTTACTATTAAATTTGTGAATCCTTATTTAATGATTTCAAAAATGCAATTAAAGCATCGAGCTCTCTATCATTTAATAGCCCTTGATATGTAGGCATTACACCTTGATAACCTGCTACGATCTGTGTTTGCGGTTCAAGAATAGAGCTTCTTATATAATTTGCATCAATAACAGTACTACTTCCATCATCAAAGACTCTTTCCTCTCCCCACATTTGGCTAGTTTGGAGATAAGATGGACCCACTAAAGCAGAACCATCTAAAGTATGGCAAGTGTTACATGCTTTTTTAGTATACAATTTTTCTCCTAATTCATCTAGCGGCATACTATCATCTTCTGATCCTAGTTCTGCAACCCAATCTTCATACTGAGCAGGCTTCATCACAATTACTTTAGCTTCCATAGCAGAGTGTGCAGTACCACAATACTCTGTGCAAAAAATATCATAGACTCCTTCTTGCTGAGCATCAAACCACATAACATTGTATCTGTTAGGCAAAACATCCATTTTAGCTCTCATCACAGGAATAAAAAAACTATGGAGAACGTCTTTTGATGACAAAACAAGCTTAATTGGCTGATTTGAAGGAACGACTAATTCATTTAGCGTAGTACCTCCATCTGGATAATCAAAAGTCCAAAACCAACTTTGCCCTGTCACCTTAATTTCAATAGCATCATCTGGAACAATAATCATTTGTAAATAAGATTTGATTCCCCACACAAAAGTAATTGATACTAATATGAGAGGAACTATAAAAAATAATGCTTCAAGAATATTGCTATGATCTTTGCTGCTTGTTAATCTTATTTCATCGCCTTTTTTTAAGCGATACTTCCATGACAAAAATAGCATACCAAATACAACAATAACAAAGAGGACAATTGATGAGTAAAAGATAAAATAGAATAAATTATCAATATCATGCGCAAAGCTAGATACTTGCTTAGGAAACAGATATTCTGTTAATCTATCCATCATGTATTTTCACCTTCCCCATCGAATAAGTTATCATCTTTCCTCCAGTAATTCAAAATCATAATGCTCAAGAAAATGATAGTAAATATACCTCCTAATCGCATAATATTGGTAGCAAAAATTGTATACGTATTCTTATAAGGATCGTAGTAGTAGCAATAAAGCATAATCTTATCAAGCGTGCTTCCTATTTTTCCATCTGCTGCCTCTAAGATTGCTAGTTTTAAGTCTTTTTCTAAAAATTCAATACCATATAAATAACGTGAAATTTTTCCTGAAGGGCTTAATATAGAAATTGCAGAAGGATGCATGTACTCATCTCTATCTTGATCATAGTAATAAATAAACCCCATACTATCCGCAACTCTTTTAATATTCTCATTGCTCCCAGTTAAAAAGTGCCAATTATTTTCTAAAATCTGAAGATCATATTTTTCAATATAATTTTTCTTTTTTTCCTTAACAAATTTACTGGTCTCATTTGGATTAATATCAATAGTAATAATTTGATATTGTTGACCAGGATTTAAGGTAAAATTTTCAAGAGTATCTGATAATCCATTTAATATCAAAGTGCATAACATTGGACATTCAAAATAGTTAAGAGTTAAAATGGTGGGCACACCTTTAGAGAAGAGTGATTCAAGAGATATTTTTTCTCCATTCTCATCTATAAAGGTAGTATCTAGGGGAATATAACCTCCTAAATTTTCTATAATATCAATAGGTTTTTCAGCAGGAGAATTTTTTTTTATTGTTTGTGAAAACAATACATTGGTGATAATAAGAAATAGAAATAAAAGTTTAGTTTTCTTGATCATTCAATAGCAGCTCTTTTGACTTATCAATAGGTATTTGATATACTTGATCTTCTTCATCGATTACATTGTAACTGTTTAATGCTTCTTTTTCAGATGCTTGTAATTCAATTAACTTATTTGATCGCTTACTTAACCTAAATTCATAAACAGATTCATCTACAACTCTCACATAATATTCATATAACAGAACTATTGTCACTGCTACTATTATAACAAATATTACCCCACCAATTGCTACTGGCTTTACTGGAATATCTTGTTTTTCATAACCTGTATTGCTCATAATTAATGATTCCTATGATTAATTGAATGTATTAACTCTGGATCGCTAATAGGCACTAAAGGGCTTATTGACATAATATATCTGAAACTACCTATAAATATAGCAGCAAAACCTAACATGGTAGAAATATCATATATTCCAATATGAAAATCATGATGATGTATAGTTGGCATGACAATAAAATTAATATCAATGTAGTGCATAAATATTACCCATATAGACATAACTTGAAGTAATCTTATATTCCTCTTTGAGGCTCTGAAAATTAATATAAAGAATGGAATAAAAAATTTACCTACTATTAACAGTACGCTAATTATCTTCCAAGAGCCTACCCATCTATGAAGATACCAAATTGTTTCCTCTGGAATATTACTATACCATATAAAATAAAACTGTGCTCCAGCGATGTAACAATAGAATACTGAAAACGCAAATAAGTATTTACCAAGATCATGGTAATGTTCCTCAGAAACAATACCTTTTAAGTATCCTTGATCTTGTAAACGGATTAATGTAAAGGTTAAAAAACCTAAGAATGCCAAAAATGATCCTGCAAAAGTATATACTCCATACATAGTGGAATACCAATGAGGATCTAAGCTCATTAACCAATCTAATCCTGCAAAAGAAATACTTGTGAATAGCAACACTCCCATTGGACTCATAGTAAAGTTTTTTAATCTTTTTAGCGCATCATGTTCTGCAGTTATATCATGTTTTGTAGATGTGAAATAAATATAGAATGCAATAATATTCCATAAAATAAAGTATCCTGACGCTCTTTGCAGAAAAAATTCTTTGTTTAAAAAAGGAAGTTTGTGCTGTATTAAATGATCTGCTTCAAAGCTATGGGTAAGCCAGTAACTATGACTTGGAAGCCATTTAAATAACATTTCCATACCTGAAATAATAGGAAAAAATAGCATTGTAAATACTGGTATTAGCATAATAGCGTTTTCCATTATTCTTCTAATAGCAACACTCCAAGTAGCAGAGAAAGCATGGTGAACAAATGTAAAAAACATTCCACCAAGTATAATGCTTAACCAAAAAAAGTATGAAGTAAGATAAGAAAAATAAAATACTTTCGATTCTGAACCAACAAACCAAGTAATGCTAAGCAGCGCTAATCCTGCGAACATCAAGATTAGGTTTGTAGACTTTTTTGCGCTATAACTATATGTTCTTAAATCTAGTTTCATGATTGTTTAGCAATTTTTTCTTGTTCATCTTTTGGCAAATCTTCAAAAGTTGCATTTTGACTACGTTGCAAAGCTCTAACATAGTGAATGATTGACCATACATCTTCCGTTTTTAATTGGTATCCATAAGCTGGCATGCTTCTTAAGCCATAAACAATTGTGTTATACATCTCGCCATCAGCCTGTTCTCTAATTCTTTCATCGTGTAAATTTGCTGGAATCACTGGATAGTCATACTGGGTTACTATTCCTTTACCATTTCCTACCTGCGAATGACAAACACTGCAATAAATATCAAATCTATCTTGACCTCTATCTAAAACTTCTGCTGATAATTCTATTGGATTATTTAGCAAATAGGATCCGTCTTCATTTTTACCAGTTAAAAATGATGCATTCTCATGATACTGACCTCTCGGAATAGTACCTTCAATTGGTTTTCTCATTGTAGAGCCATCTGCAAAGAAATAACTCTCTTCCAGTGCCCTATACTTTTGCTGATTATCCATATTAGGGTTTAAATGGATAGGCGGTTCCTCAAATTTTGCTCCTCTGAAACAACCGCTCAGAAATAATAGGCTTAAAATTAATAAATTACCTCTCATCTCTTAATACCTCAATTTCTGTACCACCAATTTCTTGTAAAAATGACTTTACTTCTTCTTCTTGATATTTTGGATCTGAGATTTCAATACTTACATAAAACGCATCACTGGTAACGCTAGAAAATTTATCTGAATAGAATACAGGATGATGAAATCGAGGTATTCTATTAAAGTACATCATTCCAAATACTGCACCAAAAGCACTAAATAAAACCATGAGCTCAAATGTGATGATTGCATATGCTGGATAAGCAAAGAATGGTTTTCCGCTAATATTTAATGGATACTCAACAGAGTGAATCCATGTTTGTAGTCCAAAACCAAATAATGCACCCGTCATTCCCATCGCGCCTATAACATAGCCAAGCTTAGATCGCTTAAGCCCCATTGCATCGTCCATTCCATGAATTGGAAAAGGAGAATGACAATCAAAATCTTTAAATCCTGCATCTCTTACTTTCTCTGCTGCATGAACTAATGCTACAGGAGTTTCAAACTTTGCTATGACACCATATGTATTCATTATTCATGATCTCCATGATGAGGATTCGATTCCGGTAGTACTAATTTTGCTTCCGCAATTGAAACCATTGGTAAAAATCTTAAAAACAAAAGAAATCCTGTAAAAAATAGACCAAAAGTTCCTAAATAAATTGAAACATCAAATATTGTTGGATTATACATTGCCCAGGCTCCTGGCATAAAATCTCTGTGTAGTGTAATAACTACAATGACAAATCTCTCAAACCACATTCCAATGTTTACTAGAATAGATGTTATAAATAAGAAAGGAATATGAGTTCGATATCGCTCAAACCAAAAGAATTGAGGAACAACAACATTACAAAATATCATTGCCCAATATCCCCACCAATATGGTCCTAATGCTCTATTAACAAAAGCAAAAGACTCGTACTGATTTCCGCTATACCATGCAACAAAAAATTCCATTGCATATGCATAACCGACCATACATCCCGTTAATAACATGATTTGTG
>Ga0208749_1000233_pt1 | contig 14201 bp, 16 predicted proteins | sample Knorr_S15_td_DCM_FD_185601 | JGI IMG/M metagenome (GOLD analysis project Ga0208749, IMG submission 185601) | Marine microbial communities from Southern Atlantic Ocean transect - Knorr_S15_td_DCM_ad_63m_LV_B (SPAdes) (version 2) | ecosystem: Environmental > Aquatic > Marine > Oceanic | place... | reverse complement strand
AAAATATCACCGAACTACCCCCGTCATTAATCCAGGAGGGAAAGCCACCTGGCCATTTGGTGAAACTATAAAGATTAGCATGAACCCACAAAACATGGGAGACCTATTGAGTAATATGTATATTTCGATAAAAATGCCAAAAATAGATGGTGCTCCCGGGAATGGTCAGAATTATGCCGATCAATTGGGAAGACATCTATTCAAATCGATTACCATGAGGGTAGATGAATTGGAGTTAGAAACCATATATGACGATTGGATGGTATTGTACGACGAGTTGTATATGGAAATGTCCGAGAAGATCACAAATAAAATTTTGATAAATCGTGGCATTCCATATGATGGTGCCGTCGATAATGGTGCGTACGCGCAATATGATACAGATCTCATCATACCCCTCCCGTTCTTCTTTTCAAGAAAATACTCGGGAGACGAATATGACACAAACCAGCCAAACAGACCATTCTTCCCCCTTTGTGCGATACATAAACAGAAACTTGAATTTACATTTGTATTACATCCCCAGTCCTTCTTCACGGACTCATCTACGACTATCTCGGTTCCCGAATTTGATATAATCACAGAGGAATTAACGATAGCTCCAGAAGAAAGAATCTATTACATGAAAGAAGCGACTCAATTAATCACCGACGTCGTAAAGAAACATCCAACAATGGAAACCGAGGTTGGAAAGGATCAAGTCAAACTACAATTAGTCCCAAATATACCCGTGAAATGTATTCATTGGTTTTTGCGAAACAAGGATTTTGAAAATGTAGAAGTCGCACAGGGGCCGGGCGTGGATTCCAGTTACTTGGCAAGTTATGAGATACCGGGTTCGATCAGTGCCGATTATCATTACTTTCAAAATAGATTCAATTTTGGATCCATACTTGACTTTGATCAATTATATTCGTTCTTTTATCCGGTGATGGATAAAGCAAAATTCTATATCAATGGACAAGACACCCCAAATATAACGGACGCAAACCATTCTTATTACAAGTACCTGACCACAATAAGAGCCCGATTGTCTCGTCCGTACAGAAATGTTTATACCTATAGCTTCTCGATGTATCCAATGAATGTGAAGCCATCGGGAAGCTTGGATTTTTCGCAACTAAAATCTGATAAAACCAATCTGGAGGTAAATCTCAAATCGGGTTTGACAGATACATATACATTACATTTATACTACACAGGCTATCAAACGTTTAAATTTTCGGGTGGGTTTATTTCTCTCGCTTATTAAATAGCGTATCTTTATTATTTGAAATGTAATCGATCACTTTATTTTTTATACACCATTTGATGAAATTGAGTTGGGCAACCGTAGTACTAATTTCATCATCTGTCCCGGGTATCATATATGATATCTTTTCCGAACGACAAAATGGATCGAACAGCTTTTTGCTATACCCATCCAATGTACTTTTATACGCACAATGAACCGTAAATAACTTTCCATTGCTTGTCGTATATGTCAAGTTGTTCTTTTTAGCGTAATTAGTGATAAACCATTCCAAATTACGCAATGAAATACCACTAGATTTATCGAGTATAGATTTCAACATAGCTTTATTCTCGGTGTTGTCATAAAAATGATTAATTGATGTTAGTAGAATATCCGATTTACTCATTACTATATTATATTATCCAAATCTATAAGTTCATTACGACTCGACGAAGGTCGAGATGGTGTGATATTTTTTGTCGCAACGCAAGCTGGGCAATTGTCCATGTATTGTATTGACATGTCATGCGTATGTGTAAAACGTGATTCTACGATCACTGGACAAAGTTTTCTTTTCTGATTAAGGTGAAACCCGCAATAACCCCCATTCTTACCCTGTCGGCTACAGCGTGCTCCACCTTTAATAACGCCCCGACATCTCCCCTTGCTTAAATATGAATCGGATACACTTTCCGGTAAGTCTCGCAAAAGATGTTCTATTTTAACCCCGCGGTGAGTGCTCTCAATTTTCTCCACCCACACCGTCAGAACTTCATTGACTCGTCTATCAACCTCTTTATTGAATAACTCATTCAATTCCGTTGATGTCATTCCTTACTATTACTTTGTTCGTAGTTTTTAAATAACATTGCGATACTTGAACTATTATTTTCCTTCTTGGCGCGTGCCTCCCTTAGACGTTCCTTTAGTACCGCAGAGGTGCCGGTTGAATCTATATTAAATTGCTTGCATTCTTCGATTAAATCATCCTTTTTCATGGAACTCAGTGATGGATATTCACTGCGCTTCCGTGCCTTTTTAGGGGGCTTGTGTTTGTCGATAATCTCACCAAAAATTTCACGTTTAGCATCATCATATAACGGATCGAGTAAGTCTGAGACTGGATTTAAAAATTTATTTTCAAAATAGTAATGGTAATTTATAGGAATATTGTTATCCGCTGCGTATTTTGGATCTTCGGACATCTCAAATGCCTTCGCGCGAGGATCTTCCGTTTTAATAAGAATAAAAGGTACCCTATCCCCGCTTTGTGGCTCGCTTCCGGGTTTTCTATCTCTCATCTTACGAACAACCTGTACGTGGGATTGATTCATTTCGTTTATATACTCGCTATTGACAGACCTAGAAACACCCTTAACCTTATAACTATCTGCCAACGTTTGTGAAAGGACTAGTTTATCGTTTGGGACATCTCCAGATAATAACTCAATCGCTCGCTGTCTTGCCAATTCTTTGGGTGGTATGGTATCATTTGAATTGAGAACGAGATCGAACAATTCTTTACACACCTCGCGAAGGTGCATTGTATTATTCCGACGAATAACTTGTAATCCCTTAATATCAATATAATCCATGTTCATTTTACCATCTTTTCCTTGTGTCCATAACTTTGCGGCATATCGTTTTTTAGAGTAGAGAAAGAATGGCCAATATACCTTCTCAAGTTCGAGATTATTTGGAGCCTTGAAAAGAGAACTACATTCTTCAGCGGCTCTTTCTCCGATTTTCCAACTGTATTCTACGGCTTCAACGCCCTTGCGATCACCTACGTCAAATTCAACCATTACAGAATCTGTATTATGAACAACTAATTCACCCGGTCCCACATGAAAATGATGAGATCCCGTCGTAAGATCATATACATAATCGTCGGTCTCACCAAGAAGCTCTAGTTTTTTGATAGCAATCGGATTTCTTCTTTGTGTTGATTTTGTCCAGGTTTGTCTCAGAACTTTCAGTTTGTCTTGTCGAGTATTGATAGATACATTATATCCCAGTATTCTACCCAATAAATGTAACCCCATAGAGCCTTCCTTGCCTTTACAATCCATTCTGCTACCCTCCTTGTCGCCATCAGCCATGTAATACCCTTCGATGAAACATTCTATAATGTTGGGGAACGCATTTAGAATACACGGAGGGACAATTTTTTCTTTGTGGTTGTTATAAAATAATTTTCTATATCGTTCAACCACGGAATAAACATCTCCGACGGCGCATAGTTTATATACACCGCTACTTTCAAGTGTATCATATATCTTAGTTTCAAACGGGCACAGTTTTTGCATTTTAAGTAAATAATCCATATTAGAATTATTTAATGCCCATGTTCGTTTAATTCCGGATGGACATTCATAAGTGCCGCACGAACCATCCCCGAAAAAGAAACCCATCACCTTTGCTTCATCTCGTGTAATATCTGTCGTGCGTGTGGTTGTTTCAAATGCATCCTTGGTATTTCCATGTAATAATTCCTGCCCGAGTCCCACCTCGGATGGTTTGACCATATACTTATTTTTTAGGAGTAAACTGTGATCCGCAGTGACATCGACAATACCCGTATGTGTTACAACTCTGTGTATATTTTTAGATGTCTTGTGCCTTACGATCTGTTTAATGGGTGTAAATCCATTTTCAGTCCATACCTCGGCATCTATCAAAGATGTTTCTTTACCATCAGAACGAAGATTGTACATATCAACGAGTGAATCAATTCTCGATGTACTAATGACCCCGTCCTTTCGGATGAGTAGTGGAGTATCACCAGTAACGGAATCCCCGTACCTTACCTTTGAACCCGGGAAATTGGCCTCTACATAATTCTTTGTGTCTTCAATCATACTTCTACCCTTACAAGTAACCGTGGAGGCTATGGCAACACACGGTAACATTCCCTTACTTACTCCCGTAAATCCGTACACAGAGTTCATACTAATTTTATAGGCCAGTTGCTTACCATTGTACATTTCTTTTAATGATCCAGTAGATGCGGCCATATCCCGTTTTGCCTGTTTCCTAAATTGTTTCAACTCCATGAGAATACTCGGTAAAAGACTTGGGACGCCTTGTGCGAATTTATATGTTTTATCCCCAACATTGAATTCCTCGTATGTGATACCCGGAACGTTACCATATTTCTTCTCGTCCATGACATACGAAGAATAACATAAATTATGGGCACACATAATACTGGGATACAGCGCTTCAAAGTCTAGAGCTGTGATAGGATTATAATAAGCTCCTTTCACGGCTTCTAAGACGGTAGCCCCGGCGTAACCATCTTCGAATACAGTGCCATATTTAATAGTTGGCACCATGAACCCCATCTCTCTCGCCTTCTTACACAGCTGACTAAAAACCTTGATTTGTTGCCCCCTCTCGCACAAAAACGTCAGGGGAACCCACGTAGCCTTTGCCATCTCTAGAAGATTGACGAGAGTACATAATTTGGTTAAAAGGCGGTGAGGAAGCAGTGTATCCTTAATACAATATTCAGCCACCTCCCGAAGCTTTACCGGATCTTCTTCGCGATACCTCTTAAACATTTCTTTGGCGGGCATATCAATTTTTTGATCGCCCAGATACTCCTTAGATACAGCATCCAACTTATAACTATCCAATTTATACCCCTTCTTTACCTCTTGAAACAAATCAAAAATAAATCGTCCCGGCATGGGAAGTAATTTCAATTCATTATCCCCAAGAGCACTCGATGAAAGCTTCTTATATACCATTTCGCATTCACGATCCTTGAGTTTTCCTAAATTGAAAAAGTCAAAGTTACATTTAACCAATTGTGCTCGTTGATATATGTACTCCATATCAAAACCAAAAATATTCCAACCCAAAATAATATCAACATCCATTTTATGAAGATATTTAGCGAATGCTTCCAACATTTCACGTTCAGTAGAATAACTCAAAATATTACACCCGTCAAGATTTGGGTCTGTGTTTTTATAGCAAAAGCATGTTTTATCGTATGGCTCGTCTGATCCGAATTTACATAGGGAAATGGCAATTTGAAAACAAGCATCCCCTTCAATAGTCGCACAGGGGAATTTACCAGTAGAACTATTCGCCTCAATATCAAAAGAACCGATAACAAAGGGGGCTGTAATTGTTTTTTCAACCGGTTTCAGGGTTTTCCAATCATTACAGAATAAGTCAATATCTACGGTGGCGAGATGAGATCTAACACAGGCAGAGCCCGTATCCATCCATCCACTAGATTCAATACCTGTTCTGTGCATTAACCGCAGAACGGGGTCTAAATTTGATTCATACACTTTATACTCTTTAAAGTCATTATTATACATAAATAATGAATTGATTTTTCGTCTAGATGTAACACTATTAAAATTCAAATGCATGAATGCGAACTTTTCATTATTCTGAAATCCCCATACATCCTTCCTTTTCGTAAGACTATAACTCACCAGGCAACCAGGTCTCTGTGTATTGAGATTATTATATAACCGTTGAACATCTTGTTCCGATGTACCCCTCGGAAGTTTAACAAAAAAGTATGGAGCAAAACTGGTCGTCAGGCAAACCGACTTTCCATCCTCTGTTTTTCCGAAAATACTAATAAGATGTTCATCACATTCTTCCGTGTCCCGTGCTTCCCAGGTGAGAGCTTGAAACACGACCATGTCTTGTGTATTCATCGAGCTAAATTTTTAATATACATTATTAATAAATGTCAGCTGCGTTGATTGATCTTGTAAGTGTCGGTGTTCAAGATGCCTACATAACAGGCGAGCCTCAAGTCAGTTTTTTTCGACAAAATTTCAAACGTCATACAAATTTCGCCATAAAACCAGAGCGTATGGACTATATCGGTACGTTCGGGTCTAACAACGAAGTCACTATACCGATCCGTTCCAAAGGAGATTTACTCTCTTATTTGTGGATCGAAGCCCAAAGCATCAGCAATGTCCAAACAAACAATGATGGATTGTTCTCCAACACCGCATCCGAACCCACGGAATTCAGTTTGCACATAGGAGGTCAGGAAGTCGCCCGTCTCGATTCTTTGTTCATCCAGGGGGTTCATAATGTTTTGTACAGAGAAAACGGCGCCCGTGCCTCTTGTACCGTCACTACCAACGAAGTCTCGGGTAACGCCAGAGGTACCGCGGTTGAACCGAGTGCCGATTATTACATGATACCGTTCTTCTTCGCCGAAGATTTCACAAAGTGTCTCCCATTGTGCGGTCTCGCGTACCATGAAGTCGAAGTTCGCGTGAAGTGCCGCGATGGATTTACACCAGCGGAAACACCCAAGGTGTATGGTACGTACGTGTATTTAGATTCCGATGAACGTAAATATTTCACAGAACAGGAACAGGAGATATTGATTACACAAACTCAGTACCAAATAACTTCCAATACGGCCACGGAGGTGGATTTAACGTATTTCAATCACCCGACGAAGGCGATTCACTTGGTCTCGGGTCAATCCGCCGGTGCGGCGTGGCAGACCGAGTATTCGTTCGATGATTCTACCTTATACATCAACGGTACGCCCCTCTTTGAAAACACCAGCAAAACTTTCCACCACAATGTTGTCCATGAAATGCACACGAGTTCGATCCCGAGTTCCGTATTGGATACGGCACCGCTCTATACGTGGCCGTTTGGATTAACCTTAAATAAATCGCAACCGAGTGGTACACTAAACTTCTCTCGTATCGATAACGCTAAATTGGCTATCAGAAACCCGGTTGGCGGAGGTTCCCCGCAAATACGCTGTTACGCCGTGAATTACAACATTTTACGCATAAAGGACGGCCTCGGCGGCGTTGCGTTTGGAAGCTAAATAACTATACTACACAAAAAATAAACTAAAAAATTTTATAACTTGGTAATCCCAATATATAAAATTTTTAATGTAAGGTATTTATAAGTATCGATGCCAGTTTCACGAGCCGATCGCGAACGAAGAATGCGTACTCAAAACGAAACCGAGGCACGACGACGAAGAGTGAGTCTGGCGCGGCGACGAAGAATGCGTACTCAAAACGAAACCGAGGCACAACGACGAAGAGAGAGAACACAACGACTCGATCAGAGACGGGGACTTGTCTCCAGACCACCAAATAGCAATCTCTCAAATAATTCAAATTCAAATTCAAATAACAAAAATGGCGCATCTAATTCTAACAACAGGAATAAGAACGTCGCGACGTGGTACAACAAGGAATTCACCCCGGTAACCAAAAAAAATATTAAACCCAAGAAACGTGTGTATATTAGTACGAATGTTGGGAATAACGGTAAAATCAAGACCGTATTTAATAAACGCGGTTTAAAAACATTTGTGCGCAAGGTTAGGGATAATTTCAGAAAGGCCATGAGTCCCGTAACCCGAAGGGCCATATCCGGAAAGAATATTAAACCTTATACAACGAAAAAGAAAAATTAATCACACTCCAGTAGATCCGAATCCACCTTCTCCTCTGTGGGTTTCTTCCAACAAGCCAACTTCCTCAACTTCGGGCATCTCGTGCCTTTCCAACACGAGCTGTGCGATTCTGTCTCCCTTTTTGACTTCAAAGGACTCTGAACCCTGGTTGAATAAAACGACCTTGAGTTCTCCTCTGTAGTCTCTGTCGATGACTCCGGCTCCCACGGATATTCCTGATCGCACGGCGAGTCCCGAACGTGGCGCAACTCGTCCATAAACGCCCTCTGGCATTTCAATCGCAATACCCGTCTCGACAATAGCTCTTTCGTTTGCATTAATACTGAGATTACATGTACTATATAAGTCGTAACCAGCAGCCAAAGGAGACCCTCTTGTAGGTATAATTGCATCATATTTCAATTTCTTAACTCTGAGAGTGCTCATATATTCATGATGTGTCATTACTCTTTAATTAATATTTTTTCTCCATTCATGTAAACATGTCATTGATTCAGGAAAAGGCGCCGTTCATGGCTAAGGTATTCGGTAACCTAATTTTTCAGGGAACAATTGCGTACGTAACGGCGCAACGGATCATAGATAGTCCGCAGTTCAGTGACCACGTTGCGAAAAATATGCTCATGTATTTGATTTTATTTTTCTGTACATTAATTCCTCTCGTCTTCATTAAATTAAAACTTCCCTATAAATTCGCACTCTTTACGTTGCTGTCCTTCTTCATGGGCGTTTTAACGTCCAGAGATCTTAACGCAAAAGAAGCGCTCACGGATGCTATAGGAATATTCATTCTCATGTTTATTCTTGGTGGGATTACCATCAAAATGGGATGGAATCTGAGACCAATTGGACTTATGTTGTTCGGTGCTATATTGGCTATGCTTTTTTATAGTATATTTGCCAAGAAAAAGTCTAAAAACTTCTATAAAATTGGTGTGGGTTTAATGGCATTATTTATGGTGTATGATACCAATAACATATTACAAAGAAACTACGATGGCGATTTCGTAGATGCCTCCTTTGACTATTTCACCGATATATTCAACATGGCAAGCTACCTCGCAAATATCGAAGAAGAATAAAGATTTGTATATAATATAGTACATGACTAAGATTATATCAGCGTACCAGCTATACGCAAAGTCATTGGATCTTTCAACCGAATCCAGAGTCAAAGCAGCAAAGCGCCCCAGACCTAAAAATTGTTGTATAAATTGTAAAGGTCATAAAGTCATCAGAATAAAGTGTCTAAAAGAACTTGAAGAGAACTTTACATTAATAAATTGCCGAAGATGTACTATTGGAATTTCACGAACAGTTCGTAAATATCCCAATAAAGCCTGGGAAGAAAGTTGGAATAAATTCAATTAAAAATAAAAACATCATCAATAATAGATGCTTTCTAGGAGATATTCACTTTCGCTGCAACCATTTAAAAAAACTATTCGCACACAAAATAATGACGAATATATCAGGTTGAAAAGAAAATTAACGCAAACGACGGCAATTTATGGTACATCCTTGACTATGTCTTATTTCATAGGTCAGGGCATGGAGGCGGGAATATCGTATGGCGTGGGACTAGGAACATCACTCGCATACCTGGATACGTTGTATTCCAAGGTAGATAACATAGAGAAAGGAAGTATGGAAATACCTATTTTATTCCCAATTTGTTTAGCCGTGGGCGAAGGTATATGGAATCACACACCTATCCCATTTGAATTTGACTATGGTGCGACACTATTTGGATTTCTTACATATAAAATTGCACTATTAAGTATTCTATATGATAATATTCGTGAAATGTTACTAGAGCAAAATAATGAATGATTTAAAATATTTTATTAAAATAACATGTATATTTTTAATAAAATATTCAGCGGAGGTTTTATTAATCAAGTATGGAATGATATAAAAATAAAACGAACATTAAGTTACCTATGGGGTGAATAAAATCCGGACACAGGATCCCGAATATATTTAAGTGCTACGGTAATGTTTGGAAATGTCCAAGCCCCAAACTTGACGCGGCCACTACTTGGATAATAGTACCCATCTAAATCACCAAAAGTGGCCTTATGTCGAATACCCATATAAAAAAAACAATATTATTTTATTAAGAGATGAGTGTTAGTGTGATTATTGGAAATATGTTTTCCGGTAAAACATCTGAACTGATACGAAGACTTAAGCGTTATAAAGTCATTGGAAAGAGAGTACTGGTGGTCAATTGTGCAAAAGATACCCGTTCCCCTGAGCAGGTATTAAAAACACACGATGGAATAACATTTGAGTGTATAAAAACGAAAACGCTCAATGAAATTATAAACGAACCTTCATTCATAGATGCGGAAATTATAGCCGTGGATGAAGCACAATTCTTTACGGATCTCAGGAAATTTTGTGAGTTATGTCTCGTTAAAAACAAGTCTGTGTTACTGGCCGGCTTAGATGGTGATTACAGACAACGAAAATTTGGAACCCTCATAGACTGTATCCCAATCGCGGATGAAGTTATAAAATTATCCGCGCTGTGCATGGATTGTATGGACGGAACACCCGGACCATTTACAAAACGAACCATTGACTCGGACGAACTTGAACTCATCGGGGACAGGGACATATATAAGTCCGTGTGTAGAAAACATTTATTTCTCATGTAATAATACTATAAAATGTCGTCCGGTTCCGAAATCGTCGAAGTCCCCAAAAAGGAAGAAAAGAAATCGTTTGACCTCAGTGTGTTAAAACCGAAACCGGGTGTGGTTCGGGTTGTTATTTTTGCCGCCATTATCTTGGCGATCTTGTCCATGTCTCGACAAAAGGTGCGAAGTCCCAAGATGATGTTAAGTCTCGTCGCCTTGTTTTTGGGTTTAATGCATATGTATGATCACGTCTTCCTCCTCCAACGCAAGGAAGAAGAATACTGCGACAAGTGTGGTCACTGATAAAAATCTATATGTTTATCAGCTGAATCTTCTATCTCGCATACACGTTCCCAGGCCAATTTACAATCTATACAATGAATATCGTCCTTACATTCCTCGCGTGCCTCATCGATTGCGTCCGAAAGTACCAATCTATAACGCACCTGATGAATGTGAGCATCTAACCGCATAAACATGTCGGGGAGAGGAGTTTCGTATAAAGTCTCCAGTGCCTTTCGTGTGATAATAGACTCCTTTTCGGATAACGAATAACCCTGATCAACTCGTCTCGAGGCTCTGACGCCTACAGTCCGACACTGTGATGATCTATTGTTAAACATAGAATAGCGAACCATACTACTTTATGTTTAATGATATTTTTTAATTACATTTATTAGAAGAAATTATCAGTCCTATACATTTTGGTTTGATACGTACCATCCTTAGAGACAACAGAAACACTCTCGCCTCCATAAAACTCGGGACACCCAATATCTTCGGTACATTCCCTACCATTATGGACGAGGGGTAATGGATAAATTTGATTTCCTGGTGTGGTCGTATAATAATGATATCTATCCCGTCTGTTTCGAACTTCCTTACCGTATAAGGGTAATGCTTCCTCATCGTTACCAATTAATAAACCCATTTGTTGCGTTCGCCCGGGTTTGTACTTCTTAATGGGAGCATTTCTGAATTCCGGTTGGCGTCTTTCCTGTGTTACGGAATTGACAATTACGGGCTGATGGGGTCTTCTCGAAGGAAGACGAATGATACGGGGGTTTGTCAGAAGGAATATAATCGCAACCAATAAACCAATAATGAGAAGAGAATACCGAGAGTTCTTCTTCATTTACTTAATACTGGGAATATTATTTGGCGAAGGGTTTGATTTCTTCTGATCACGATACACACCAACCATGAGTCGTATTGTTACCGCCAAAAAGGAAATTGTCCAAAATAACCGAAGTTTCGTTTCTTTATTCATACTTACATTTAACGAATATTATTTATACCTGCATTTTGGAAATACGACGAGCCATATAAAGAATCAATATAAACATGACGATGTTGAATAAAGTAACACATATGAGGTATGGAAAAATTTTCCGTCTTAAAGGTTCGACGACACGTTCTTGTAGTGCGGAATTTTTCGTAACAATATCTATTGCCTGATTAGTAAGATCATCAATGGACTGCTTCATTAAAATAACACCACAAAAAAATCAAGAAAATAAAATCACGATACACAAAAAGGAATTTAAAATATTTCAGGAGCATCTCAAATCAAATACAAATGTAATTGTATGTGGAAATGTAGGAAGCGGTAAGACACATTTTTTAAATTGTATTCTTAATGAACAGAATAGTATCGAGATAACACACGAAAACATAGCAAATAAGAGTACGTTTTTAGATTGTATTAGAGGGTCATCGAAACATTTATTTATAGATGATTACGACCCCACATATTACCCATATAAGAATATATTTCAAAGTATATGCGACGGGGAAAGATATACCAACGGATCTCACGTAATATCTACCAATCAGTTCTATCTGGGGGTACCAAACTTTGAAGTGATTTATCTACCGGTTCCGACGATTAATAAACTATTGAGTGTAAAATCTGGGGCGGGAGCCAAGAAAGCGGCAGAAAAATCACATGGAAATATTCGCAATTTTTTATCATATCTCAATGAAGAATCGGACGAAAAGGATGAATTTAAATCACCAAAGGAATACATACACGATATACTTTGTGAAAGGACACATGAAACTATATTAGATAGTAAATTAACGGAACATGGTCACGTAGCGGATATATTCCAAGAAAATTACATAGATTCCAAAAATGTGGATTATTCGCGAGCATCGATGTCTTTCTCTGATGCGGACATGTACGACGCTTCAATCTATGAAGGAAAATGGGAACTTATGCCATATTATGCGTTATCATCCGTTTCTATACCAAAATCATGCATGTCAAAACCTCTCAAACGAGAAAATATTAGACCCGGTAGTTCATGGACAAAGTTTGGAAATATGAAAATGCGATACCAAAAAGTAAAGGCTATAAACCGCAGAACTAGGAGTATAGGATCGTCGGTCGGTGTAGAGGAACTGTGTCTGTTGAAAAAACACGCCGAGCAGGGAAATATAGACATTCTCATGGAATATAATTTATTACCGGCGGATTTTGATGTCATGAATCACCTCGCAATTTCAAGCAGGTTAAAACAGAAACAGGTTACTCATATAAAAAAGTCCATGAAAAATGCCATCCAAGGACAATGAAGAGACCGAAGATAAAAGTGATACGACACAGGTCATAGGTAACGAAATATTGTTTTATGGTGAAATATCGGTGGAGAACATATTAGAATTTATAGAAAAGTTTAAGAAACTTGAAATAGAACTTCTCAAACGATCCGCAGACCTCATAGACTATTTGCCGGTGATACGGGTTCATATCATGAGTGAGGGTGGTGATATATTTAGTGGAATGAATGCCATGAATGTAATAGAGAGGTCGAGGGTAAAAGTAATCACCATAGCACAGGGAGCATGTTGTAGCGCCGCGACATTTATGCTGATGGGTGGTCACGAGAGAAGAATTGGACAAAATGCGTACGTGCTCATTCACCAGCTGAGTACAGAGATATGGGGAAAATTTCATGAAATCAAGGATGAATTGAAATCGTGTAAAAAATTCATGAAATGTATAAAGGATCTTTTTATGAGTAAAACAGAAATCCCTGAAAAGAAATTTGACAAATTGATGAAGAAAGATTTATATTTAGACGCTAGAAAATGTATCAAGTATAAGATAGTTCACGCAATCGACTGATGTGTGTATATCTAACATATAATCCCACCACACAAAATATAATAAAAATTATAGAAAGTGTATTTAAATTCATAGGCACTTCTGTGACTTCTGGAGGCCTAAGTCGTTCCATCCTTCCATAATTTACAACTGGAATCATATCTACTTAAAATCAACAAATTATTTTTAAGAATGCAACGACTTATCAGAAAAAGCAAAAATGGTCAAGACCGATTTACGGATATTCGCGTCGAAGACAATGAAGACGGTACCGCATACATTGTAAAAACCTCTGGAATTGTGGGTGGTAAGGAAACCGTATCGAAGACATTGGTAAATACGGGATACGAAAAAGCGGTCGCCCGGGCAAAAACCATGTGGAAAAATGAAAAAATCAAATGTACTGCGGTTCTTCCAATGTTGGCAAATAAATGGGAAGAACGGAAAAATTATATCTCCATACCGTTCTATATTCAACCCAAAATTGACGGTGTCCGTCTTCTCGTGTCCAATAAGGGTGGTATCTCGCGAACGGGGAAGATTGTACCCGGAACGGAGGTATGGGGGAAAGATCTCAAAGAAGGCGAATATTTGGACGGTGAGTGTTACGTCGAAGATAAAACGTTCGAAGAAATTACGAGCCTCTTCAAGACCGACCCGCTCAAACTGAAATTTCATGTGTTTGACTATTTTGATATCAATAGACCGGAATTAACGTTTGAAGAGAGATTACACACGGGTCACTGTACCGTCAAA
>Ga0208749_1000229_pt1 | contig 14327 bp, 16 predicted proteins | sample Knorr_S15_td_DCM_FD_185601 | JGI IMG/M metagenome (GOLD analysis project Ga0208749, IMG submission 185601) | Marine microbial communities from Southern Atlantic Ocean transect - Knorr_S15_td_DCM_ad_63m_LV_B (SPAdes) (version 2) | ecosystem: Environmental > Aquatic > Marine > Oceanic | place... | reverse complement strand
ATAGACTTTGAAAAATTCCTTTTAGATTGTGGAATACATTTACTTGATGTAACTCCTTGTTCTGACGGAAGATTAGCCCATTCTGTCGCATATGTTATGAGAATACCATTTAGTTCAGTAAGAAGAAGGTCTCATGCGGGAGCACTTTTTGATATTGAAAATACTGTAAATAGATGGGTGAAAACTGAACATAAAAGATATAGAGAGAACATCCCTAATGAATCTCATCAAGATACAAGATACTTAAAAGTCGTCACTTATCATTTTAGTTCCGTAGATCCTTTACATCAGGGATGCGCAGCTCATGGTAGTAATGATGAGTTAGCGGCACAAGAAGGTAGTAATAAATTACTTGCTTTCAAAGAAGCTGTAGAAAATAGTTTTTGCTGTGGGGCATCTGTAGATCTAATGTTAATTGGACTTGATACTGATACTGACTCGTTAAAGATTCACTTATCTACAAGTGATGGAAAAATAGATTTAGAAAAAACTATTTCTACTCTTGAAATCTATAATTCAACAATAAACTTTTCAAAAGAGGATGCCGAGAAGGAAATATGTCAGATAATTTCTAATAAATCTTCCGAAGATCAACTTCAAGGAATAGATAAATTTATTTATAAATTAATTATTAATAATATTTCTCAAATTGATTACGTAAAGAATTTCCATAAAGGTTCTTATGAGGATATTGGTCATGCTGAGAGGTTTATTGGAGTTGGGATAGGTTTCAAAGAAGTACATCTCAGAAATTTAACTTATTTTTCTCACCTTGATACTGTCGAAGAGGGAGCTCCCGATTTGGATGTAGGCGTAAAGATTTTTACTGGATTAAATGTTTCTCAGGATCTCCCTATTCCAGTGGTTATAAGATTTGATTATTCAGGTAAAGTTCCTGGGGGAAAGGATAGGGCAATAAAAGATTGTAAAAGGGTAAATGATGCGATATCAATTAGATATAAAAATTTAGTTGATCAAGGTTTGTTACATACTTGTCTTACTATTAGAGATAGGGACAAGATTCATTCCGCACAAATTATTGGAATGTCTTTAGATAAAAAAACAGAGGAGGCTCACTAATTATGTTAATTTGCAAGGTTTTAAAACCATTAGTCTCAACAAATAGAATTCCTGGTTTTGAACATAAACATCTTCAGGTTGTTTTAGATGGGTCATCTAATAAAGTTGCCGTGGATGCCGTTGGTTGTAAGCCAGGAGATTGGGTTATTTGCGTTGGAAGTTCTGCGGCTAGAGAAGCTGCAGGCAGCAAATCTTATCCTAGTGACTTAACCATTGTTGGAATAATTGATCATTGGGATCCAAATAGTCCAAAAAACTAGGGGGATACAAATCGTGGAAATTATGAAGGTCTTAGGAAGAATGGTATGTACTCAAAGAGTCGCTGGCTTAGGGCATATGAATTTACGTATTTTGGAAAATAATAAGGGGAAGAAGCTAGTTGCTGTTGATCCTGTGGGAGCTAGAGAGGGTAATTGGGTTTTTACTGCGAGTGGTTCAGCTGCGAGATTTGCTTGCCCAAATCCAGAAGTTCAAACTGATTTAACGATTGGCGGAATTATTGATAATTGGGAGTCTGAATAAAGATTTAATTTGTTATTTTAATTTAAATCTTACGAAAGGTTTTGGAAAATCTTCACTGACTGTATAGTATTACTAGGCTTAAAAATCTTAATGTGGAATCAAAGAGAATCACCGTTGAGAATTGAACAAAGATTTGAGTTTGAAGAATATTCAAAAATAAGTAAATTTATGGAAAATATTGATCAATTATGTAAAGAAAAAAATATGTATCCTAATATCAGTTTTGGTAAGAACTTTGTAAGCGTAACAATATTTCTAGATTCTAAAGAAATGTCCCCTTCTGAAAAGGATTTTTCTAATCAAATAGATAAGTTTTTTAAAAGTGTAATTTAATTAATAAGTATTGGGCTTTGCTATATCTCTTTTTATTAATGCCATTAAATAAGTAGGAGCTTTGTACCTACCTGGGAGACATCTATTTAATGTTTCAAGATGGCCCCAACAAACTGTTCTCTCAATCTCTTTAACTGAGTTACCTTTTAAAATTAATAGCCTAAGTGCTTTGCAAAATAATGGGTAACCTGCTTCTAGTTCGTCTATATTAAGCTTGGCTGCTGACATAGATCAAAGAAGTTTTACCAATTAATAATCTATACAAATATGCTGCAATATTGGTCCATATTTTAAATTTCTAAATAATTAGAAATTAATCTAAAAATGCAACACATTCTATTTCAATTGAAACTCCTTTTGGTAAAGATGACACTTCTACACAGGCCCTTGCTGGAGGATTTTCCACTTTAAAAAAATCACTGTATATTTTATTAACAACTTGAAAATCATTAAGGTTAGTTAAGTAAATAGTTGTCTTTATGACATCCTCTGTTTTCGCTCCACCAGCATTAAGAACAGCTGAAAGATTTTTTAAAACTTGAATGGTTTCTTTCTCAATATCCCCCAAACAGTTTATTTCATTTGATACAGGATCTATGGCTATTTGACCAGAACAATAAATAAAGTTACCTGCTTTGATTGCTTGATTATAAGGTCCAACTGGATCTGGAGCGTTAGAGGTTTTAATTACTTGCTTAGAAGACATTTGATTAAGTTTATATTTATATATTTAACTCCATAAATCTTTATTTGCTCTTAAATCAGTAAACTCTTTTAGATTTCTTGCTCTTAAAAAAAGATTAATTTTCATTTCTTCATCTAGTTGAAATGGAATTGTCAACTTTTTTAGTGAAATTTCTTTTTCAACTTGCAACATTTTATTTTTTATATCTTGATCTTCTGGTTTAAGCTTTAATGCCCATATAAGATTTGACCTAGTATATTCATGTGCGCAGTATATAAGAGTATTTCTTGGTAACAACTTTATTCTTTCTAGCGAAGCGTACATTTGTTCATAAGTACCTTCAAAAATTCTTCCACAACCACCTGAGAATAATGTGTCACCAATAAAAAGAATAGGATTCGCATCATTAAAAAAATAGAAGGATATGTGCGATCTTGTATGCCCTAATACTTCAATTACTTTTACCTCTTGTCCCAATATATTTAGCTTGTCTCCATCTTTTACAGATAAATTCTGAAAAGGGATTCGATCTTTTTCTTTTTTTGATGCAATTACTTTAGCATTTGGCCATTTTTTGATAAGTTCTTCTGTTCCTCCAATATGATCAGTATGATGATGTGTTTGTAAAATGGCTTCTAAATGAAGATTATTTTCACAAAGAAAATTAATTACTGGTTCTGATATGGCTGGATCTATTACTACAACTCTTTTGTTCTTTTCCCACAACCAGATTATATTATCTTTTAACACTCTAAGTCCTATTATATTTTGAGCTTTATTAAATTCCATTGTTAACTTAGAATTAAGAGTTCTTGGAAGAGATTGTTCTATGATTACTATAGCTTTACCTAAAGGAGCACTGTTAAAAGATTCTATTTCTGTTTTTAAGAGAGCAGGGTTAGATTTCTCTAATGCATTGGATGTTAATAATAGATCATTAACTTTTGAATCAAATTGTAAACGTGGAAAGGCGTTATTGGTCAGGAATGGAGATGTTCCTGTTTATGTCAGTTATGGTCAAGCTGATTTAGGGATTGTAGGATATGACGTTTTACAAGAATCTGAGTTAGAAGTAGCTAAGTTACTTGATCTAGGATTTGGAGGCTGTCACATGTCTCTAGCGGTTAAGAATTCTAGTAAATATTCAAAACCAACTGATCTTCCTGCAAATTGTAAAGTCGCAAGTAAATTTACTAAAACAGCAAGAGCTTATTTTGATGAATTAAATATACCTGTAGAAATAGTTCATTTAACAGGATCTGTAGAACTTGGTCCCATAACAGGTATGGCAGAAGCGATAGTTGATTTAGTCGCGACAGGTAAAACTCTTAAGGAAAATGGTTTACACAAAATTGATGATCTTTTTTACTCTACAGCGCGTCTAATTGCTAATCCTTTATCTATGAGGTTAGACAATAGTTCTCTCCGAGATACAATTTTATCAATAGAATCAATTAGTGATTTATAAAAGATTGGCTAAATGTTTTTGAATGACTTTAAAAGAATTAAAAAGTTAGGGAGATATTTAACTAAAGATAAAAGAGCAATTTCTTTGATTTTGATAGTTTTGTTACCTGTATCTTTTGCAGGAGCTATACAACCTCTATTGGTAGGTCAGGCAATAACAATTCTTAAAAACGAAAATTCAGATGTCTGGTTAAGTAAAACCTTCTTCGGACAGTCAATTAATTTGATAATAATAACTTTATTTATTACCGTTCTTTTTAGATTAGTTTTACAAGGGTATCAAACATATAATATCCAGGCCGTAGGCCAGAGACTTACTGCAAGGATAAGGAGGGAACTTTTTGAACATTCTATCTCCCTTTCTCTTAAATATCACGATAAAATGCCTGTTGGTAAATTATTAACAAGGTTGACCAATGATGTAGATGCTTTGGCTGAGGTTTTTGGTAGTGGAGCAGTTGGAGTAATAGCTGATTTCGTAAGTCTGATAGTTATTTCTATAACAATGCTTTCCATAGATAGAGGACTTGCAATTTTGTTACTGTTAACTCAAATTCCTGTTTCTTATTTTATTATTTGGCTTCAAAAACGTTATAGAAAAGCAAATTATCAAGTAAGGGAGGAATTGTCTCAACTGAACTCCGACTTTCAAGAGAATCTTCAAGGATTAGAGGTCGTTCAGATGTTCAGAAGAGAGGCTTTTAATAGCAAAAAATTTTCTAATACTGGACTGGCTTATAAGAAGGCTGTAAATGGAACAATATTTTATGATAGTAGTATCTCAGCATTTATAGAGTGGATCTCTCTAGCTGCAGTATCTTTGGTATTAGCAGTGGGAGGATATTTAGTTACCTCTGGGAATATTGGTTTAGGAACATTAACTACCTTTATCTTATATTCTCAAAGACTTTTTGAACCTTTAAGACAGCTTGCGGAGAGATTTACTCAAATTCAGGGAGGGCTTACAGCGGTTGAGAGAATAAATGAATTATTAGATGAAGAAATTGAAATTAAAGATAATATTTCTTTGCAGCATTTTTCAGGACAGGTCTTAAGTAAGGACTTTTCTTTTAAAGGGAAAATTGAATTCCGCCATGTTGGTTTCTTTTACAAAGAAGGTGAAGAGGTAATCAAGGATTTATCTTTCATCGTAAACCCAGGAGAGCATGTAGCTTTTGTTGGACCAACTGGTTCAGGTAAAACAACCATAATAAGATTGCTATGTAGATTATATGAACCTCAAGCAGGACAAATTTTTATTGATGATGTAAACATAAAAGAAATTCCTATTGCAAAACTTAGAAATATGTTAGGAGTTGTTTTACAAGATACTTTTATTTTTAGTGGTAATGTTGCAGATAATCTTAAGCTAAGTACTAATATCAATAATCTTGAATTAGAAAAAATTTGTAAAGAATTAGGTTTGGAAAGTTTGTTGAAGAAATTACCTGATGGTTTAAACACATTTCTTAGAGAAAGAGGAGGAAATCTTTCTTCTGGCGAAAGACAACTCCTTTCTGTGGCTCGTGTCGCGATTAGAAATCCTGTTATCTTGATAATGGATGAGGCTACAGCATTTATGGACCCTTCCACTGAAGCTACTTTACAAAGAGACCTTAAAAGAATTCTAGAAAAAAGGACAGCATTAGTTATAGCACACAGACTCGCAACTATTCAAAGCTCTGATAAAATATTAGTCTTAAAAGGAGGGAAATTAATTGAAGAAGGAACACATAGTGAACTTAGACTTAAAAAAGGGCTATATTTTCAGTTGTCTGAACTTCAAGAGAAAGGATTCGCAAGCTTTTAATGATTTTTAGAAATCAAGGGTCATCAATAAAGAAAACAAACTCGATATCAAAAGATGAGCTTATAAAAAGTTATGGCTTGAATTCTTATGAATTTACTCAGAAAAATAAAGAAGAAATCTTTGTTTGTAGTAAGGATAAGGAATTAGATCTAATTGAGTTAGATCAACTTTTGCAAACTGTTGGTTGGAGTAGAAGGCCAATAAGGAGAGTAAAAAGAGCTTTAGATTTTAGTATTTTAGTTGTGGGATTATGGCTTCATGACTCAAAGTTCCCTAGACTTGTTGGCTTTGCTAGATGCACAGGAGACGGAATTTTAGAGGCCACAGTGTGGGATGTAGCGGTTAATCCTATCTATCAGAGAAAAGGTTTAGGTAAAGAATTGATGAAATATATTTTAAAAGAATTAAAAAATATTGGAATTTCTAAAGTTACCCTTTTCGCTGATGCAGAAGTGGTTTCATTTTATAAAAGGCAAGGCTGGATATTAGAACCAAGAGGATCTAAATGCGCTTTTTGGTATGCAAATTAATTATTTTTTGTAGTAATCAATATATATAGACTCTATTGATTCCCCTTTTAACCATCTTCTCCTAAATTTCCAATTATTGAATGCTTGTTGAAAAATATTAGTTTTTTCCCATTTCCTAGGACTTGTATAAATTGGAAAATTTAGTAATCTTAAATTTTCTTTGCTTTTTAATCTTTTTATGAAATCTAAATCTTCCATTAAAGGAATTTTGCTATAACCATTATTTTTAAAATAGGTTTTTCTATGTATTATTAAACCCTGGTCTCCATAGGGAGTTTTTAAAAAAAAACTTCTAAAATTTACTAGGATTTCAAGAAATCTGTAAATTATCTTTTTACTATCAATTTGAAACATAAAAGAATAAATATAAGATTCGTCATCTTTTAAAACTGATTTTATTCTTTTTAACCAATCGCGATTTAATCTTGAGTCGGCATGTAAAAAAATAAACCATTCTCCTAATGCATTTTTTGCACCAATATTTAATTGTAAACCTCTATTTTTTTCTTTTGATTGATGTATTTTTGCACCATAAATATTTGCGATATCAATAGTTTTATCTTCACTCCCACAGTCAATAATTAAAATTTCTACTTCTCTCTTTATAATTGACAAATCCGAAAGCAATAATGGCAAATTATTTTCTTCATTGTAAGTAGGAATAATAATTGAGATTTTAGACAAAGTGATTAATTTCTCTTTTCAATATCAAATATTGTATCTACATCTATCTTTGTATTTAAAAACTTATATTTAATATCTATGGAAGAAAAATTATCAATTGTATTTTGAAGTACATTCTCCTTACTCCACTTGATATTTATGAAAGGTAAATGTAAATGTGAGGATAATATTTTTTCAGAGAAACCAATAAGCCAATAACCTCCATCATTTGATGGGCCTAAAATTAGATCATTTTTTTTTAGATCATTGATTGTATTTACTATATCTAAATGACATAAATCTGGAAGGTCAGTCCCAATAAAAATTATATTTTTGATTTTTTTGTTAAAAAAGGATTTTTTATTAAGTATTATTTGTCTTTTCATTTTTTCTCCTAAGCAACCTCTCCCCTGTAAATTAAAGTTCCTAATTCCTAATTGATCACACCATCTTTTACTCTTATTAAATCCAACACCAGATATTGCTAGAGAAATATCAATTAATCCTTTTTCTTTGATAGATTTAGCTACTGATAGTGTATGTTTTGTCATTAAACTTTGCACTTTTGCAGAGTTAATTTTACCTATATCTCTAGATAACCTTGTTTTACAACGACCAAAACCATGCCACTTAGCCATTATTATAAGCAATGAATTATCCAAAAAAACAATCGGAAATTTGTATTAATTATAAACTTAAAAAAATAAAATTTTTCTTACAAATTCATAATATCCATTGTTAAAAATTTTTAAATTTATCATGATCTTATGATTAGAAAATGGCCAATTATTAAATTCCAACTATATTGTTTATCTATAGATAAAAATTTTGCAAGCAACTAATCCTATTTGGGCGGAAGTTCAACAATTACTCCAAAAAAATTTAAGTAAGCCTTCTTTTGAAACTTGGATAAGGCCTGCTAAATTTAATTGTTTTGAGAATGGCTTGTTGACTTTGATTGCCCCAAATACATTCGCAAGTGACTGGTTGAGGAAAAATTATTGTGAAACTATTGAAAAAGCTGCTGAAGAAATATGTGGACATAATGTTAAAGTAATATTTAAATCTGAGACTAATATCAATAGCCTCTCTGAATCTACAGATAAGTTAAAAGAAAAGAATATTAATATTCAAGAAAAATCTTTTTCCAAAAACCAAGATAATACTCATGCTTCAATAAATAGATCCAAAAATCCTACCTCTTTAAATTTTCGTTATGTATTTAAAAGATTTGTAGTAGGTCCAAATAGTAGATTGGCTCATGCTGCAGCTTTGGCCGTGGCGGAATCTCCTGGGAGAGAATTTAACCCATTATTTATTTGTGGTGGAGTTGGCCTTGGTAAAACTCATTTAATGCAGGCAATAGGACATTATCGCGTAGAAATAGATCCAGAAGCTAAAGTCAAATATGTCTCGACAGAGACTTTCACTAATGATGTTATAAGCGGTATCAGGAGAGATGGAATGTCTGCTATTAGAGATAAATATAGAAATGTGGATTTAATTTTAATAGATGATATACAGTTTTTAGAAGGTAAAGAATATACTCAAGAGGAATTCTTTCATACATTTAATGCTCTTCATGAATCAGGAAGTCAAATAGTTATTGCAAGTGATAGACCTCCAAATCAATTATCGGGAATTCAAGAGAGGTTGATTTCTAGATTCTCAATGGGGATGACTGCAGATATACAATCTCCTGATCTTGAAACCAGGGTGGCTATTCTTCAGCGAAAGGCAGAACAAGAGAGAATGAGTCTTCCAAGAGACTTAATCCAATTTATAGCAGGCAGATTCACTTCAAATATTAGAGAATTAGAAGGAGCCTTTACTAGAGCTGTAGCATTTGCTTCAATTACTGGATTGCCATTAACAGTTCAATCAATTGCTCCAATGCTTGATCCTAATAGTGTTGGGGTTGTTGTTACTCCAACTCAAGTTATAAAAAAAGTATCGGAATTTTTTAAAGTTTCAACTGATGAATTGATTAGTTCAAGTAGAAGGAAGCCAGTAAGCCAAGCGAGGCAAATAGGCATGTATCTTATGAGACAAGGAACTGATCTCAGTCTTCCAAGGATTGGAGAAGAATTTGGAGGTAAGGACCATACAACAGTAATGTATGCTATTGAGCAAGTCGAAAAAAAATTGTCAACTGATCCTAATATTGCCAGTCAAGTACAAAAAATTAGAGATTTACTTCAAATAGACTCAAGAAAAAATTATAAATAATTTTACTGAAAGTTTCTTGGATCCTGATCGTACCTATGCCTAACAGCTATTTGTTCGATATCTTTATTATCACTAAGTGACTCGATTTTATTTAACGATTGTCTTAATATTCTCGCAGAAATAACTGGCATATCTCTAGGTACTGAAATTCTATTCTTCAAATATTTTATAGCTTCACCTGCATTATATTGAGGTTTGTATAATTCACCTGTGACCATATATGTAAGAGCAGATCTCAATGATTCTTCAAATAAGTTTTTATTATATGGGTTTACTTTGATAATATTCTCTTTATGTTTTAAAACTCTTTTAAGAGCATATTTAGCGTAGTAATTTAAGTCAGATTCTTTATTAAATTCTAGATTGCCGAGACCTTCTCCATTATCTATTGACTTAGAGAAGTAAACTTGTTGATCATTAGTCTCTTTAAAGCAACCACCCATTTGGGGAGGTAAATCATGAGAGTGTGTATGAAAATCTCCCTGAGTCCCTCTATATGAACTTTTATTTTCAAATAGTGTTAGCCAATTATCAATAGAGGGATAATTTTCTCTTAAGTTAAATCCTTTGTAATAGCATAATGATGCATTCATTCTTTCCATATAGGGAATAAAAATTACATCTCCAGTTCCAGGCTCTATTTTTCCAGAATAAGAAATTGATGGATCAATAAAACCCGTTTTTGAAGTGCTTAAGATTTTTTCTAATTTGGAAATAGATTCTTTAAATCTCTTTTTTCTAAAAGAGCTATCCATAAAATTAAAGCTTTCTCTGCAAAGCCAATTACACCATGATCTGAAAATTTCTCTTTCTAATGCTCGAGTTTCTCTAAGGTGACTTGATGTTATAAAAGACCCAAGTGCTCCAAATTCATTTTCTAAAAAAGCTATTATGTTATCGCTTTCAGTAATAATTTGTCCTTTAACTTCTATTGCAGGTAATTTACCTGATCTGACTTTATCAAGGAACCAACTTTCTTTCTGACCATAGCAAAACATATTTATTTTTCTGACTCTGTAAGGAATTCTCTTGAATTCAAGCCATAACCATATCTTCTGACAATAAGGACACCATGCATGCCTATCCCTATAGAGATTAACTATTACATCATTTTCGTTATGACCAAATAATCTTAAATTTGAATAGGAATTATTAATACCATTGATTCTATCGAGATCTTCAATTTCAAATTTATTTAAATCTTCCCATGTCAAGATCTTATTCATTCTTTGAATTTACGCAATAAACTTACGTTATAATAATTGATTAAAAAAAGTCTTGGAATTTCAATTTGATTTACTTGTTATTGGCGCTGGATCTGGGGGACTAGCGGCGGCTAAACGTGCTGCTAGTTATGGAGCAAAAGTTGCAATTATAGAAGTTAATCAAGTAGGTGGAACTTGTGTCATAAGAGGGTGCGTTCCTAAAAAAATAATGGTTTATGCAGCTAAAAGTAAAGAAAATATGACTTCTTCTGAAGGATATGGATTAAAAAGTGAAGGTATTAGTTTTGAATCAAATATTCTTTTGAAGAATGTCAGAGAAGAGGTTTCCAGATTAAGTAATTTGCACAAAAATTCTTTAGATAAATTGAATGTTAGGGTTTTTGAGGGATTAGGAAGATTTATATCTCAAAATGAATTAGAAATAATTTGTCCAAAAACAAAGGAAATTCTAAATAAAATAAGTTCAAAGAAGATTCTTATTTCAGTTGGAGGGAAACCAAAGAAATTAAATATTCCTGGAATAGATTTAGCATGGACAAGTGATGATATTTTTGAATTAGATAGTTTCCCTGAATCAATATTAATAGTTGGAGGAGGTTATATCGCTTGTGAATTTGCTTCTATTTTCAAGAATTTAGGTACTGAAGTAACCCAATTAATTAGAGGTCAACGTTTACTTAATGGTTTTGATGATGATCTGTCTTCATGTTTAGAAGAATCACCTACTTTTGCGGGAATAAATTTAATCTTCAAAAATCAATTAAAATCCATAGAAAGAGTCAATGGAAATCTAGAGTCTACCTTGGATTCTGGTGATAAAATTCTAACTAATAATATTCTTATTGCTATAGGTAGAGAACCAAATCTTATGCCTTTAAATTTAGATTTTTTAAATTTAAATATGGATGGCCCATATTTAGATGTTGATGAACTTAATCAAACAAGCAACTCTAATATTTTTGCAGTTGGCGATATCATAAATAAACCAAACTTAACTCCAGTAGCAATAGAACAAGGCAGAGTTTTTTCGGATAATTTTTTTAATGATCAAAAAAGAAAAGTCAATTATGATTATATTCCTAAGGCCGTTTTCACTATTCCTGAAATTTCAACAGTTGGCTTAAGTGAGAAAAGAGCGAAAGAGATTTACTCTGAGAATAATATAAAAATTTTCAAATGTAAATTTACGCCTATGTCTAATACTTTTAAAGAGATTAAATCAAAATGCATTTTAAAAATTGTAGTTAATAAACTAACTGACAAAGTACTCGGATGTCATATGTTTGGAGAAACATCATCTGAGATTATTCAAATGGTATCAATTTCATTAAACGCAGGTATAACAAAAAAAGACTTTGATATTACTATGGCTTTGCATCCAACTATCTCAGAAGAATTCGTGACTATGTATGGCTAAAATTATAATTTAGAAATTTTTAATTTTTCTTGAGCAAAGAGAATCATTGTAAGTAATGAAAAGTAAATAAACAAACATATCCTTAATTGAGAAAGATAATTAAATTCATTCAAAAAAAGTATCTTATCGAGAATGTAAAAAATATAAAGATTTAGCAAAATAAATCCTTCAATTCTGGTGATTTTCCCTTTGCTCCAGAAAATTGGCAAGCATGCAAAAGTAGTTAAAACCATAAAAGGTAGGTCAACTTTTATTAGGCTTTGTTCAATTACTAAGCCTTTAAAGCCTGAAAAAATACTACAACTTCCAAGGATTAGAAGTTGATTGAGCAAATTGCTTCCTATTATATTCCCAATCGCAAGATCTGTTTTACCTTTAAATGCTGCAATTACAGAAGTTACTAGTTCTGGCAAAGATGTTCCAGTGGCTAAAATGGTTAAACCAATAACAATTTCATTTACCCCCAAAAGAGTAGCAAGCGTTTGAGAACCATTTACTAAAATGTTTGAACCAAAGCTTAAAAGAAATATTCCCAATATCAACTTCATTAAAATATTTAGCTTTCCTTCGTAATTTTCTTTAAATTCCTCTATCTCTGGTTCTGCATCTTTTGTATCCTCTTCTTTCTCATTGATGGTATTAATTTCCCATATTGTATTTAAGACTAAACAAAATATTAGAAAGATCCCTGCTTGAAATGTTAATAGGCCTGTTGATGACATTGCCCAAACGGCACAAGAAATAGCCATTAAAAGAGGTACATCTCTTCTGACTATTCTGCTTTTTACCTTAAGAGGTTTTATCAATGAGCTTATACCTAAAACTACAAGAACATTAAAAATATTGCTTCCTATTACATTGCTAGCCGCAAGAGAATCACTGCCTTTAAAAATTGAACTTAGACTTACCAACAACTCAGGAGAGCTTGTGCCGAGTGAAACAACTGTTAATCCAATTACTATTTGAGGTATTCCTAAAATTAAAGATAAATTTATGGCTCCTTGAATAAAGAACTCTCCTCCTGCAAAGAGTAAAACCACTCCTATTATTATTTCTATTATTGGAAATAAAAAATCACTCATATTTAAGCTTTTGTTTAGATACTTAAATCTTTAATAATTGACTAATAACTATCCTCGAATATCTATAATTTATTGTCAAATTTAATTTGCTGTTAAAATTGATTAAATACTAAAAATTTTGAAGACATTAACCATATTAAAACCTGATGATTGGCATTTACATTTAAGAGAGGGTCTTGTATTAAAAAATATTATTCATTTTACTTCAGAATATTTTGGAAGAGCTATCGTCATGCCAAATACTAAAACCCCCATAACATCGATTGATACTGCTATTTCTTACAAGAAATCTATTACCGAAGCTTTACCAGAAAGTTCTAAGTTTGAACCATTAATGACAATGTATCTTACTGATGAGACTGATAAAGGAGAACTAATAAATGGTTTTAAAAATAACGTTTTTTTTGCGGCAAAATTATATCCTGCTAATGCAACAACAAATTCCAGTCATGGAGTTAAGAAAATAGAAAATCTTTATGAGATTTTTGAATCAATGCAAGATTCTGGAATGCCTCTTTTGATTCATGGAGAAGTAACTGATTCAGAAGTAGATGTATTTGATCGAGAAGAAGTATTTATAGACAGAGAACTTTTGCCGATAACCCAAAGATTTCCAAAATTAAAGATTGTTTTAGAGCATATAACTACATCTTATGCAGTAGATTTCGTCCAAGAAAATCATATTGGAGCTACTATTACTCCTCATCATTTGCACATAAATAGAAATGCAATGTTTTTTGGAGGTTTAAATAGTGATTTTTATTGTTTACCAGTTGCTAAGAGAGAAAATAATAGACTTTCGTTAAGGAAAGCCGCAACAAGTGGGAAAGAATGTTTTTTCTTGGGAACAGATTCTGCTCCTCATTTAAGAAAGTGGAAAGCTTTTTGTGGATGTGCAGGCATTTTTAATTCACCAGTAGCAATAGAGAGCTATTTGACAGTATTTGAAGAGGAAAATGCGCTGGATAATTTTGAGAAGTTTGCAAGTTTAAATGGCCCTAATTTTTATAACTTGCCTCCAAACAAAGAAAAACTAAAGTTGGTATATAGGCCAAATAAGATTTCAGAATTTATCAATGTAATTGAAGCAAAAAATATTGTTGGAAAAATAAAACCATTTCATGCAGGTGAAACTTTAAATTGGGAAGTTGAAGGAATAATTAATTAAAAACTTAAATTTAATTCAACCATTCAAGAAAAGTGTAAATATTCAATCTAGTAAAATAAAGAATAAAGTATCATTTTAAAGCCTGTCTTCCCAATAAGACCAGTACTATAAGAGA
>Ga0208749_1000227_pt1 | contig 14404 bp, 15 predicted proteins | sample Knorr_S15_td_DCM_FD_185601 | JGI IMG/M metagenome (GOLD analysis project Ga0208749, IMG submission 185601) | Marine microbial communities from Southern Atlantic Ocean transect - Knorr_S15_td_DCM_ad_63m_LV_B (SPAdes) (version 2) | ecosystem: Environmental > Aquatic > Marine > Oceanic | place... | reverse complement strand
TGGTTCGTGTTTTTGTTTTCTCACAGTATCGTCGTGGGCGACTACTACAATCAACTCATCACCTAGGGACTTTGCCTGCTCGACGTAATGCAGGTGACCTGCGTGCAGTAGGTCGAAAACCCCGACTGCCATGACCCGAACCATCAATATCTCCTCTCGGTCAAATACCCTCAATGCTTCGGTCAATCTCCAATCCCTAGAGCGTTCAATAAATCAGCACCCGTTATCATTGGTATATCGTGTAATTCTGCGTACTGTCTTGCTGCCTCAACACTGAGAGCTTTATCTCCATCTGGTTGTAACATCTCTGCTCCTATGGTGGCTGGAACATGTCCAGAAAGTCTTGCTATTGCAACAGCCAATTCCGTGTGCCCCTGTCTAGTTTCCAGTCCACCAGGTGATTCCCTGCAGACTGGAATATGGCCAGGGGTTCTGAACTCAATACCGAGTGCTTCCTGTGCTTTTTCCTCAGATGCATTTGCCACCATCATTTCACCTGCTAATTCCCCAAACCTTCGTGTGGTTAGGGCACGATCTCTGTCGGTAATTCCGGTATACGTTTCTCTATGATTCAAAGAAAGTGTGAAGGCGGAGCGCGAATCATATTGTAAGTCGTCAGTGATTAGTTTACCAAGAACCGGATTTTCAGCTACGAGTGCCGGATGGGTATGAATATCCTGTAACCAAGGAAGACCGAATAGGCTGCCTATTTCATCACCGACTGCCAAGAATAGAAGTCCTCCACAGTCCTGTCTCAATCTTCGCATAACCGCTGGACTGGCTGCTGTTGCAGGCCATAGAAGATCGGTTTCGCATTCTCTGAAATCAGAGTCGAAAACCATCACTGGCTGGCCTTGCGAGAAGGCTTGGATAGCATGTTCAACATTCGACTGCATGTTTCTTCCGACCCGGTGTTAATACCCGTTATTTTTGGTCCTTTGTTCTCACCGTAGAGTTATCATCACCAAGTCATCAGGCCATTCATGGGTGGATATCGAGCCCCGCTAAGGGTCGACCTTGCAGGTGGTTGGACCGACTTAGTACCATACACTCACGATCATGGGGGTGAAGTGGTCAACTTCACAATAGACAAGTGGGTTACAGCAACTCCCGCTGGAGATGGAAATGTCGATTTTCAATTTGATGTCCCTGCAGGTTCCGGACTTGGGACTAGCGGTGCTTTGAATGTAGCAAAAATTGCCGCCCTAGGAGTTGATGATCTAACTGACCTAGATGCAATTGCAGAATCGGCCTTTGAGGTAGAAAATAAGGAAGGAAATCGTTGTGGTCGTCAAGACCAATGGGCATCTGCATACGGCGGATTCAATCGTTTTCTATTCATAGGAGATGGTGTTGAACATCTGCCTTTCGAACCAGCTCCCTCTGCTAGAAAATGGTTGCATAAGCATCTGATTATTGCGCATAGTGGAATCCAGCATAAATCGGGAGATATGCAAGAATTAGTTTGGTCTCGATATAATGCAGGCGATAGAGCAGTGATTAATGGCCTGCACACTATTCGCTTGGCTACGAAAAAGATGGCTGATGCCCTCCAAAGAGATCAACGACAGCTAGTTGTAGAAGCCTTGAATGAAATCTGTGAGGCAGTCGATTCACTAGACTCTTCAATACATCAACCATTTCGTTCAACAATCGATCCAATGATTGCTGATGGTTCGGTGATGGCCTGGAAAGCACTGGGTGCAGGTGGGGGTGGCAGTGCTGCTCTTCTTTGTAACCCAATGACGGTAAAATTTGTCCGTTCAAGATTGCGTCAGGAAGGCTGGCAAATAATCGATTGGGAGTATGATAATTCCGGCTTGGCTGCAATTTGAACCGAACCTTGCTAGGCGAAGCCTCAAACGCTACTTTCTGCCCCCAATACCATGCGCTATGCAAGTAGAGGGCTTTCTTTAGCAGTAGTCTTACTTTTCTCCGTAAGTATCCTCTCTGTATTTGTTGCGGCGCAAGATGGAGAAAATAATCACCCAACGGAAGAACAACCCTACATGTACTTCTGGGGTGAGGAGGATTTATTCGAATGTTGGAATAATTTCGATTCCAACGCTTCTGCAGGTTCATCCGGTACTGGTTATGGAGAGATTGAATTCCCCGAAGGACAGGATGTAAGCGTGGACTTTTCCTGTAACATGCAAATGGGTTTTTCTGAAGATTTCCTCCTAGAAATTAACGAAACTATCTCAGTCCGAATGAAATTCGCAATCGAATCTGGAAATTGTGGTGGGGATTGTACAGACCTAACTCTAACAATGACTAGGGGTCAAGAGGAAATTTCTCAACACATTCAATCAGCAAACGCAATAAATAATGGTAATGATTTCACAACACAATGGGATATTTTAGTCAATGATTCACTCAGAAATTGGGCCAAGGATACCCAAATCACAATTCGGGTGCAATACGAAACCCCTGCAGAAAGCGGACCCCAATGCGCAGTTCCAGGCCCATTTCCAGTACCGGGATCAGATTGCTCAGGTAGTTTCAGGATGTACTACTCCAATGAAGGCGGAAGTCCGGGAGATGTTTATGCAGAGTTCCCAATTTATGTGTCCTTGACGGATGCTAGCAATAATATCGGAAAGACCTCGGTTGGACCTATTGCATTCTTCATACCGTTCCTAGCAATCACTGCTCTTCTCGGTGTAGTTGCTGTGAGAGAAGGTTGGAAGTCAGAATCGGAAGAGCCGTTTTATTCAAATGCGTTTGATGTAGAACGTTACAAATCGATGCCTTCAACTGCAATATCATCCACAAAAACAGCATTTTCTGAATGGAGAGAAGGCGGCCCCCTTACGGAAAACAAAACCCGGAGAGTGATTACTCTCTGTATTCTTTACTTCGCTCAGGGATTGCCATGGGGATTCGCCAGCGTCGCCTTTGCAGCTTATCTTGTGGAGAACGGCACAGAAGTGAAGGATATTGCAATTCTATTCGCGACTGTAGCATTACCTTGGACATTCAAATGGATTTGGGGCCCTGTTGTAGACGCTGTATTTATCGAGAGATTTGGCCCACGTAGACAATGGGTGTTGTTCGCTCAAACCGGTATGGCTGTGAGTCTGGGTGGTTTGTTGATTATTGATTCGACAATTGGTGATTTGAATACTGAAATTGATTTGGTGACGAGAGTATTATTCATTCACAACATCTTCGCTTCTCTTCAAGATGTGGCTACTGACGCTCTAGCGGTTGAAATTCTTCAACCAGATGAAGTTGCAAAGGTCAATGGTTTCATGTTCGCTGCAAAGAGACTTGGAATTATTATCGGTGGTGCCGCACTGGGGGTTCTTGTCACTAAGATTGGCATTATTGGAGTAATAGTAGCATCGATGGTGCTTCTGCTGATGGTCGCGTGGTTCCCATTAACCATGATCGAAAAGCCAGGAGTGCAATTGTTCCCATGGTCAAAGAAGACGGAAGTTATCGAAGCTGAAATCGTTAGTTCAGAAACAGAAGAAGTCGAGGATTTTGACGATGAAGAGACTCCATGGGTAGATGAAGTAGACTTCCGAGTAGCGAAAACAGTAGGTTATGCAGTATCCGAAAGCAGAATCTCAATACCCGCGTTGTTTGCAATCCTTGGTCTTACACTTTGGTTTGTTGGCTTTGCAATTGATGTATTTACTATTGATTGGAGCCTCGGAGCAGATATTCGAAAATTCACAAACCCTGCTTCATACCTGTTCATCGTGCTCGGAATAGCAACATTAGTAATTTCAAAATTAATGAATCAAATAGAGGATGCAAAAGAATTACCTAAGGTTCCAAATCCTTTCTTGGTATTACCAACCGGCACTAGAACTACTGTTGCAAGAACCTCGTTTTATCTTGTCAAAGCCTTTTCAGTAAGGTCCGCATTCTTACTGATTTTCCTATGTTTGTTATCAGAATTGTATTACTTCGTGGGACCGATTGTCATTGATATTTTCATCAACGAAGCCGGTTGGTCACAGGCTAAGTACAATGCTATTGTTGGTGGAGTTGTAGTATTTGGAGCAATGTTTGGTCAAATCTTTGGAGGACTTCTAGGGGACAAGTTCGGAACAAGAAGAGTTGCTATGGTTGGATTCCTTACACTTTCGTTGGCTAATGCAGCACTTGCAATGCTAGAACCTCTTTGGACGAACACTACTGTAATGACAATATTCCTGATTGTTCAAGCATTCGTGGCAGGAATTGCTTGGATTTGTATCATTTCACTTGCAATGAGGCTAACTTGGAGCAAGGTTGGTGGAACTCAATTTACTGCTTACATGTCTCTGTTTAATTTGTCGGGAGTAACCGCTTACTTGCTAACCGAGAGAATGATTGAGATATTCGATTATTCATCAGCAATTTATGTTGGTGCCACATTAACTATGATTTCAGCAATAATGTTGATTTTCATTGATGAGGATGAAACAGACCGAGTCTTAGAAGGCCGTTTGGGCGATGGCGATGAAGACGAAGATGAATGGTGGACTGAAGAGGGTGAATCAATGGAGGGTGCAGAGCTTGGCGAGCATGCAACAGTGGCTTGATTCTTGTGAGACAGATTTCCTTATGTTTTCACAAACTGTGTGCTATTATTGCACTCGAGCGAAAAATGTCCTGGATGCAAAAGGGCTGACTTACACCGAGGTAAACTTCGACCATGAAGGAGACCTTCGATGGGAAGTGGTCGATGCAACAGGCCACCGTACGGTTCCAGTGTGCTTCGATGTTAGGGGTGAACAACCAATCTTCATTGGTGGCTCAGATCATTTGATGGATTACCTTGCCTGAATTGATTAAACCGAATCAGCCATTCTTTGAATTGAGTTTTTCATTTGGTCTATTTGGTTCAAGTTGACCATATGGCCTTTCTCATGTTCAAGGCGAGTAACCGGCCACCCTGCTGATTCGAAGATTTCGGCGTGTTCTATCGCTACCTCTAGAGGAACCAGATGATCTCTTAATCCATGCATCCAAACAACTTCTCGTGGCTTCAGGAAGGGGATTGATTCGATTAATGAATCAGGCCTAACAGTTTTTGTTCCAATTAGAACAAGGCCAACGATTCTTTCCTGTAAATCAGTTTCCAAAAGTGCAGAGGCAATAGCCCCACCTTGAGAAAATCCTCCAACAATCACAGGCCCATCTGAAATGTTTTCAATCACCCTCTGCATTGACTCTTCGACCTGTATTTGAGATTCTGAGTCCAATGGTAGAGTTGGGTCTTCAGTGCGCAACCACCAAGCAAATCCACCCCTTGTTGGATGTTCTATTTTTGCTTGTGGACAGAGTACATTCCAACCATGAGGTGCCAATCTCTTGGCAAGTGGTTGCATTTTCTCCGTGGTCCCGGTCATACCGTGTAGCATGACGAAAGTTCCAGAGGTCACTTCGACACCTCAGAGTGTCCAAGAATAGGTGATTGCACCGGCTATAATAAGTCGAAGATCCGAATCTCCTGTAAAGGTCAGAGTTAGTGTGTATTCTTCACTCGGGTAGGGAATGGTTCCAAGGGTTCCGTATTCCTCTGTCCCTGGCCCCCAAGTACGTTGTAGAGCCGATACCGAGACGTGGTCTCGAAGAGTCAGGCTAATGCTTGAACCTCCACTTCCACAAGCAGCATCTAGGTAGTACACCATCTCATCCCATTCTCCATCACTAGGATGGTCACTGACGAGGAATGTATCTCGTATCTCAAAATCAGTACCCGCATTTTCCCAATTATCTGAATAGAGATCACCACCACGAATGAAGAATACTTCGCCATTATGACCTTCTCCATCTTCTGTGTGGCCATTCGTTGCCAGCATCATTCGTAACTGCTCTATCCCTTCTGCGTCTGTCCAGATGAAGGATGAGAAGAAGCCAACATCTGTGTTGAAGGTATAGTCAAGTCTAGCACCATCGGCTGCTTGTGCGGACATTGTTGCATGGTTGCTACCTACATCTAGGGCAGTAGTCGTCCAATCATTGGTAAATAGAGAAAATGTCCAAGAGTCACCTTCTGAAATTGGGAAGGTCAGAACAGGTTGAGGGATGCCATTCTCATATGCACTGAGATTGTCATGAGTAATTCTTCCAAGGAACGGGTTGTGGTTGAGAACAGCGTGCCTTCTTGCCTCCCCTATAGACGAGATTGCTAGCATGTAGGCAGTACCTTCTTCTTCACTATCCGAGGCCACTACTAGTCGGGCAGTATCGTCGGTGTATTCTGGTGTTGAGAATGTGTATAGCCACCAATCTCCGATGTGCCAAGTTGGCACATCAATTGTGTGATCGGAACCTCCACCCCCTCCTGAACTAGTAAGACCAGTACAGCCAGTTATACCCGCCATAATCAATAGCATGGTCAGGCCAATGGCACCGCTCCGCATGGTCGACCGTAAAGCCAGACTCTCAAGAGTCTGACGCTTCGGTGTCCTAATCTGTTTGAGCAGATTATGCGATTAGACTGGCGATAACAACCGATACGATTGACATCAGCTTGATCAGGATGTTTAGTGAAGGTCCACTGGTGTCCTTGAATGGGTCGCCAATGGTGTCACCGACTACAGCAGCAGAGTGAGCATCGTCACCCTTTTCTGCGCCAGGAATCTCTCCTTGCTCGATAGCTTTCTTTGCATTGTCCCATGCTCCTCCAGCGTTTGCCATGAATAGAGCCATCAGTACACCAGTAGCGGTTGCACCAGCCAAAGTTCCTCCGAGGGCCTCAGGCCCTAGTACTAGTCCAATTACAACAGGGCTTGCTACTGCAACTATTCCAGGCATAATCATCTCGCGGAGAGCCGCTTGTGTGGAAATATCGACACAAGTTGCGCTGTCAGGTTCGACACCTTCACGACCTTCCAATAATCCGTCAATTTCTCTGAATTGTCTGCGGATTTCTGTAATCATATCTTCAGCTGCTCGTCCCACAGACTTCATTGTCATAGCAGCGACTAGGAATGGAAGTGCACCACCGATTAGTAGACCGATTACAACATCTGGATTGGTTAATGAAAGATCTAGAGTTTCACCTGCTCCCAAGGCTTCTTCTGCCCTAGTCTTGTATGCGGCGAATAATGCCAAAGCAGTTAGTGCGGCACTACCTATTGCAAATCCTTTTCCGATTGCAGCAGTTGAGTTTCCGATAGAGTCTAGGCCATCTGTGATTTCTCTCACTTCCTTTCCTAGTCCTGACATCTCTGCAATTCCACCAGCATTATCTGCTACAGGCCCGTAAGCGTCGACTGTCATGGTAACACCAACAGTCCCTAGCATTCCCATAGCGGCCATTGCTATTCCGTAAAGTCCGGCATCTCCGCCGCCCATTACATCGTTAGCAAAGTAAATTCCACCGGCCATTAGAAGAACAGGGAGGAATACAGATTGCATACCTACAGCAAGACCTGCAATCGCATTGGTTGCACTTCCGGTCTTTGAAGCCTCTCCGATGTATGGAATAGCTTGTACCTTGATTCCGAATACAGGTTCAATTCCTGTGTAGTACTCGGTAACTAGTCCGATTAGAATACCTACTAGTGATCCAATTGCGACTGCCTGAATTACGGTTGTGTCCAATTCCAGATAATCTAGAGCGAAGTATCCTCCGCCGATGAATAGAGCAGCCCCAATGAATGTGGTGTTACGTAGCGCAGCACCAGGGTGCATGTTTTTCATCCCAGCAATTGAGAAAACCCCAATAATGGATGAAATATATCCTACAACAGCCAGAGCGATTGGAATCATAAGGTAATCTGCACCCAAATCTTCACTGGCTTGAGCGATGACCATAGCAGCAATGATTGAACCTACGAACGACTCGAAAATATCAGCACCCATTCCAGCAACGTCACCAACATTGTCTCCAACATTGTCAGCAATTACACCAGGGTTGCGCGGGTCATCCTCAGGAATACCTGCTTCTACCTTACCAACAAGGTCAGCTCCTACATCCGCAGCCTTGGTGTAAATTCCTCCACCAACACGAGCGAATAGTGCGATGGAAGAAGCACCCATTCCGAATCCAGCGACATTCTCAACAGAAAGGAATCCATCTCCGCCAACAGGGTCTGTCATGTAATACATCAAGGAGATTCCGAATAGACCGAGTCCGCCTACTGCAAGCCCCATTACCGCTCCACCATTGTAAGATGTGGTGAGAGCCGCAGCTTGGCCACCGTTTGCCGCTGCTTGCGCGGTGCGACCATTAGCACTAGTAGCGGATTGCATTCCACTAAATCCAGCTGCTACACTACAAAGAGCACCGATGATGAAAGCGACCATGGTTTCCATACCAAGGCCATTCTCCTCACCGCCAACGAATAATAGCGCAGCGACAATAACGATGAAAATCGCTAGCATTCGATATTCCGCCATCAAGAAAGCCATTGCGCCATCCTGAATTCTTCCTGTGATAGTCGCTACAGTTTTGTTTTCAATTTCTATTGCATCTACCTTTCGATATAACATGAAAGCAATGAGCAGACCTAGTATTCCTGCTCCCATTCCCATCATTCCAATTTGTTCTCCGTCCATAATATCACCAATTAGGTTGAGACGCCGACCTAGGGTCCCTATTTAATCCGAATCCACAATAATCGCCCCTATGGGGCGGAGATTATGCTTGATAGCGATGTACGACAGTGGCGAATGAAGACAATATGCTAGATCCATCATGCTCGCCCTTGAAAGACGCTAATTCTTCATCGGTTATGTGGCCCCATTCATGAGCCCGCTCAATTCTCGCTCTTGCTGCCTCTGGATGGAATTGTATTCCCCAAGCCGGTAAAGATTCGCCATTTTCAGAAAGAACTCGCACTGCAGCAACCCGGTTATGGTTGGTTGAGCATAGAAGAGAACAAGACTCTGGCACGGAAATAACATGATCTTGGTGGGTGAATAATCCTGCTACAGTTGAATCGTCCGAAACATGCGAGGTAAGTAATTCATCATCTCCTCCGTCGTCTGTCAAATTCAAGTCCCAAATTCCGCTTGATAGTGACTCAGCACGTTCGATAGTGGAACCCAGAGCGTGGCAGAGTAATTGGTGACCAAAGCAAATTCCTAATGTGGGTATTCCAGCATTCGCAGAGGCTCGAACCAAGGAAGCCGCAGGAGCCATCCAATCTTCCCACATGCTAACATTACGACGGGAGCCACTACAAACAACGGCATCGACAGTAATTGACTCTAGCCAATTTAACATCTCTGTATCATTTTCAATCATTGGCATTACGATTCGGCGGAAGGAAACTGTTCTACCCTCTAATTCAACGGTGGTTGATTGCCAGAAAGGAAAATCAGGATCCCAGTGAGGTACATCTTCTTCAGAAAGAGGCACTTCTCCTGATTCGGCTTTTTTCCCGGCCTCAAATGATTGCATTTGAGGAGTTACAAGAAGCAACTCTACATCTCCTCGAGCAGCGAATGGTCTCACGACCTCTTGATTTCCGCCATGTCCGAAAGTCGCGCGCTCGACTAGCAGGTCGACCATCAGAACCCTCACCATGTCGGCCACATTGATGGTCAGCCCACCAATGGTTCAAAGCACCTCGCCCGATAGGAGGTTTAGAGGAATTGACATGGCAGAGGTGGATAAACAGTTAATTTTGCAATCCGTCGGCCCAGTCCAAGCAATTTTGGATGCTCATGATGGTGTCGTCAATGTAGTCGACACCACAGATGGAATAATCATGATTTCACTTGAGGGGGGTTGTACAGGATGCAGTTCAACTCCAATGACTGCCATGCAGATTTATTATTCATTGATGAAACTCGATGAAGTAAAAGATGTAATCTTTGTCAATGGCGAACTCCCTGCTTATATGCGCGCCTTTATTGATGACAAATTGGGCGTTGAAAGAACTGAAGAATAGACTCAGTCATCATCTCTTTCCTGCTTTCTCATCCTCATTATTTCGTGAGGGTTAATCTCACCTTGCACATCTTGTCCCTTGATGTTTAGAGATCCTGCAGCAGCAACAATTAGAGCGGTCAAGGCAAATGGTAATGCAACATTACGAGACCCCCATAATTCTCCTCCCAAAGAATCTAGAAGAACCAACAAAAATGCAGAGCTCACACACAAGACAAAGATTGTTTTCTGAGCGAATGCTTCTCCCCATTCCGCTCGAGTGAAAGTGCCAATACTCATCCAGAGCAACATAGCGATACCACAGAGGGTTATCGAGGCGGTTTCGAGAATCGCAAGTAACTCCACATCTTTGCGATTGGGTGTGTATTTGTGAGTCTTGGGTTCAACTGTGCTGATGAACAGCCTCAAGGGCCGAGAAGTCTCGTTCAATGCATGGTGAAGGTCAAGGGTTGGAGTCTACCCAAACCTCGAAGCACAGGCCCTCCTTTCCAAACCAAGTCTTCCGTGGTTGCTGTAATGGAACAAGTAGGAGTGCTTCTAGAACTAGATGGAGCCAATGTGTTTAGGGTTAGAGCATACCAAAATGCCAGTCGAGCCCTTGCATCCATGGAGGAAGATCTTCTCACTGTTGTAAAAGAGGGGAGACTCGTTGAGGTCAAGGGAATTGGTAAAGGAATCAGCGGCTTAGTCACCGAGGCTGTAATGGAAGGCACGTGGGGGGATTTGAATGAACTATATGCGAAAATCCCATCTGGCCTAATCGAGATTGTAGGAATACCTGGATTAGGGCCAAAACGCGCCCGCATGATGTACGAGGAACTAGGAGTAGATTCGGTTGACTCTCTAAAGATAGCATGTGAATTGGGTCATGTTGCTCCTCTCTCAGGTTTTGGTGAAAAAAGTCAACAGAAATATCTCGAAGGAATTGAGTTACTCCGCCGTTACCAAGGTCGTTCTAGAATGGATGTAGGTTTGATGTTTGGTCGGGCTCTGGAGGCTAGGGTTGCTTCGATTCCTGGAGTTTCTCGCGCGCAACTTGCAGGTAGTGCACGACGGCGTAGAGAAACTATTGGAGACCTAGATATCGTCGCTGCGGCAGAACCCGAGGACCATGATTCAGTAGTGAAGGCTATACTATCTCTTCCTGGAATTGCTGAGGTAAAGGGTTCTGGTGAATCAAAGGTTAGCCTAATTCTAGAACAAGACATGTTATCGAGTTCTGGTACAACAGGAAGTCTTGATGCGCAACTTGCAGAGTCAATGATAGAGCGAAGCGGAGATGCAACAATCGATGCTCAGGTCAGAATAGTTCCACCCGCTACTTTTCCATTCACTTTGGCTTACTTCACGGGTTCCAAAGAACACAATATCAGAATGCGTCAGTTAGCCATAGACCGTGGCCTTAGATTGAATGAATTCGGCCTATTCCCCGATAAAGAGGCCGGTGATGCAATTGGTATGGAGGCGGCCAAATACACTCTAGAATGTGCTAATGAGGAAGATATCTATCGTCATCTAGGACTCGCTTGGGTTCCTCCTGAAATGCGTGAAGATACAGGAGAAATAGAAGCGGCTCAATCTTCTTCTCTTCCAAATCTAATCCAACCAGAGAATATTCGCGGGGCACTTCACAACCACACTGTGGCATCTGACGGAGTAAATACGTTAGAAGAAATGGCCACAGCGGCACAGGAGTTAGGTTGGCAGTATCTTGGCATTGCCGACCACTCTGAAATCCTCAATATCGGTGGTCGACAAATTGGTATTCCCGCAGATGGAATACCAGCACAAGCTGAAATGATTCGTGCACTCAATGAAGGATGGGTCGACTCAGGTGAGGATTTCCGAATTTTCCATGGTTCTGAGTGCGACATCCTAGTTGACGGTGGTCTAGATTATCCAGATGCAACTCGTCAGTCCATGAGTCACATTGTAGGGTCTGTACACGCTTTGGGAAGTTGGAAAAATAGAGACGAAATAGAGAATACCGAAGCTCTTCTTCGAGCTATTGAAAATCCAACTTTCACTATCTTAGGTCATCCAACTGGACGAATATTACAGGGCCGAGAAGGTTTCCCTGTTGATATGCATGCAGTGCTAAGAAGAATGGGGGAACTTAACTCAGAAGGTAAATTGAAAGCGGTTGAAATCAATGCTTCTCCCTACCGACTAGATCTAGATTGGAGACTTTGTCATTATGCCAAGCAACAAGGCGTCCCAGTTTGTATCAATCCTGATGCTCATGGAACAGAGGGTTTGGCTGATGTTTGGTACGGTGTTCAAATCGCCCGAAAGGGCTGGCTAGAAGCAGCAGATGTACTGAACACCAAGACCGGTTTAGAGATGGAACAACTACTGGGGCTCTGACGAAGGTTGATGACTATTGTAGTCTAGCCACATTCATGCAGCTAATGAGGGGGCTGGTGTTTGGCTTGGTATCTTTCCTACCTGCATTTATGTTGGGTGCATTTGCATACATTGTCTTGGGTGGCGAAACTCAGAATGTAACTAACGAAGACTTTCTGGTTGGCCCTTGTTACTTGGTTCCGGGGTTAATTGTGGGTGGTTCACTATTCCTCGGACTTCGGGATGAGGGGGAGATTAAGCAATGAAAAGAGCCGATAAGGCTGACAAAATCGGGGCGCAGTTAGACGAATTATACCCGGAAACTCCAATTCCTTTGGACCATACTGACCCATACACTTTGTTGGTGGCGGTAATGCTTTCTGCACAGACAACTGACAAGAAGGTAAACGAGGTGACTCCGTCTTTGTTTGCAAAAGCAGACAATCCAGAAAAGATGGCCTCTTTGGAAGTTGAAGAGATTCAGAGTTTAATCAGAGAAATCGGACTCGCGCCAACCAAAGCCAAGAATCTCAAATTAATGGCGGAACAAATATTGCAAGGGGGAGGAGAAATTATCCCGGATTGGGAATTCTTAGAATCACTTGCGGGTGTTGGACATAAGACTGCTAGCGTGGTAATGGCACAGGCATTCGGAGTGCCGGCGTTTCCGGTTGATACACACATTCATCGTTTAGCAAGCCGATGGGGTATGTCCAAGGCGCGTAATGTTGAGCAAACTGAAAGGGATCTGAAGGCTGTTTTTCCAATCGATACTTGGAATCGACGTCATCTGCAAATCATTTTCTTTGGACGGGAATATTGCCCAGCACGCAATCACAATCTCTCTGACTGCCCAATTTGTGGCTGGGCGGCCAGTAAAAAACGAATTCGAGAAGAATCAAAGCGATAGAAAATCAATATCTAACTAACATAAAGACACCCGTGCTAGATAGTGCCACTCCACCAAGTAGCAATGAATATTGCAATGAAGAAAGAAGGTCCCGTGAATCTCTTCCATCCTGACACTGTCCCTCATCCCAGCCGGTAATTTGTCCAATTTGCCCACTCGTGCTATCGCAATTTTCTTCTAACTGATTGTCGATGTAATCAACTCCCATACCTGCTCCAAACCAACCAATCAGAAATAACACTCCGAGAATTAGAAAAAGAGTTCCTCCAAACGTTCCTACCTTACCCATAACTCTAATCAGACAGCTTTGTTTATTCAATGCTCCCAATACGAGCATTCATCACCCCCGTTTATTTGGAGAAATTATGAGCGACGAGTTGGTGAATTTTGAGGTTGGCCAAAACGCCCCAGATTTTGAAGCAGAATTGACAGACGGAACCACGATTAGGCTAAGTCAAATCCTTGATGGTGGACAGAAGGTAATTCTCTACTTTTATCCTAAAGATTCCACTCCTGGCTGTACTAAACAAGCCTGTGATTTTAGGGATAATTTTGACAGACTAAAAGCAGTAGGTTACCGAGTTATTGGTGTCTCCAAGGATTCGGCAAAATCACATACGAATTTCATTGAGAAGCATAGTCTCAACTTCGAATTAATCGTTGATCAAGATATCGAATTACACCGACTTTACCGTGTGTGGAGAGAGAAGATGAATTATGGGAAGACATACTTGGGAGTTTCTCGCTCAACTTTCGTCATTGGTTTGGATGGAAATTTCGAATTTGTAGGCTATAATGTAAGAGCTACCGGCCATGTAGAGAGGCTGATGGGTGAACTCGGGGTTGAGGGTTAATGGACATCGACGAACGACGGAAAGTGGTTTCGCGATACCTTCGTCGTTGCGTCATATACTCCGATGCATCAATTGCCCGTAAACAATCTAGAGAGGAAGATCCTTCGGAGATTGCTCGTTGGCAAGCATTCCGTGAATTTACCGCATTTTCTGCGAGTGAGATGGAATCGGGTGCACTAGACACATGGCTCACCGATGAAGACGACGACCCTCCACCCCCTCCAAAGATAGGAGATGGTTCATACAAAATCGATGTCGATTCCCTCGGATTCAGAGATAGGAGGGCTTGGCTTGCATCCCTACTAATGCCGAAACCCGTGGTTCTTGTAGGTACCAAATCTAAATCAGGAGTAGAAAATATAGCACCTATGTCTTCAATCAGTATTGTTTCAAATCACCCTCCACTTCTTGCCCTCTCATTATCGACAAATAGAGAGGGGAGAC
>Ga0208749_1000226_pt1 | contig 14416 bp, 33 predicted proteins | sample Knorr_S15_td_DCM_FD_185601 | JGI IMG/M metagenome (GOLD analysis project Ga0208749, IMG submission 185601) | Marine microbial communities from Southern Atlantic Ocean transect - Knorr_S15_td_DCM_ad_63m_LV_B (SPAdes) (version 2) | ecosystem: Environmental > Aquatic > Marine > Oceanic | place... | reverse complement strand
AATGTTCCAACAACCATCTTTGATAATTTTTCACACGCATTACATATAGATACGAGACAATTTACTGACTATCTGTATGAGAAATTAAATGGTGATATAAAATTTGTAGATGATGTTGTCACAAGAGTGAGAGTGAATACTGAGTGTACGAAGATAGAGAGTATCGAGTGTAAGTATAATGGAGTATTTGATGCTGACTATTTTATAGACGCATCTGGTTTTAATACCATATTATTCAAACACCTCAATCCTAAATGGAATGATATGTCAAAATATCTACCGATTGACAGAGCAATCCCACAACAAATACCATTTGATTTTTATGATGAACTTCCATCCTATACACTAGCAGAAGCAACAGACAATGGTTGGATATGGAGAATACCGATTGGAAATAGATACGGAACTGGTTATCTATATTCATCTAAGTTTACATCTGATGAAGAGGCACGAGAAAAATATAACGAGTGGTTAGTCAAGAATTTCAAAACTAACCTTACAAGTGATCGAATTATAAGATATAAACCTGGTTACTACGAGGATTATTGGATGGGTAATTGTCTTGCAGTTGGTTTGTCAAGTGGATTTGTAGAACCATTAGAGTCAACTGGTATTCACATTATAATTAAACAGATACAAGAGTTCATCACATATAATTCTAATCTAAAAAATTTAGAATTTAATCGTAAGTCCGCAAATATAGTTAATCGAGATTTATATACAGATGTTGTCAATTTTGTGGCACTACATTACAATACAAATCGAATTGATTCTGAGTTCTGGAAATATGTCACAGATAATAAACTTGAATGGGTTAAGGATGTGGATCAGAAAATAAGACAAGAGTTTGTAGATGGAACATTGTTTAGAAATAATCCGATGGGTTCTCTGTGGACTATGGATAGTTATATTCAAATTGCAAATGGATTGAAAATGATTAGTAAGGAGTCGATACAAAATCATTTGAACTCTAAACCAGAGGGTAATGGTGTCTTCTATAGTGGAGAACAGATATTAGAAGTGTGTAAGAATATGCACGACTGCGAGGTGAGTGAGAAAAATAATCAAATATTTGTGTCACATAAGGGAATAATCGACTCAATTCATAAATAATAAAAAGTACGAGTTTTTATGGGATTAACTATAACTAAATCTGGTCCTTATTTCAATGGTACGAATGCGCCAAGTAATACTACCAACATGAAGTTTAGTCAGTTGCGAAATACTTTTAGACTGAATAATACAAGTGGTGCGATAAGTGCAAGTGAATTGCTAAGAGATATTGATGTGGCAAATAGCACAGATCCAATCGTTCCTGACGCAACAGAAAACTCTGGGATTGCAGCAAACCCAATCAATACAGCATCTAACTGGAAAGTATCACAGTTTCAAGGTGCAATCAAGTTTTATGATGTAGAACAAGATGCGTCTGATACTAACGCAAACTTTAACATTAGTGCATTGTCAGAGTGGAATAGTAATTTAGGAAAAAGTATCAAGAAGAAGTTTACTCTACGAGGAACACATACATCTACAAATACGAGTATTGCAGCGGCACAAATACTATCTGCTGCTTTTAATTTGACACTCGAAATTCATGGTAATTTTTATGGTGCAGGTGGTGTTGGTGGTACATCGAGTTCTCTAAATGGTACAAATGGTGGTTCTGCTTTAAGTATCAATAGTGGTCGTGTGACTGTTGATATTCAACCCTCTGGAAGAATCTGGGGTGGAGGAGGAGGTGGAGAATTTGGTGCAAATGGAAGTCAAGGTTCAGCAGGTACTTGTCAGAAAGATACAACTGTAACTGCTTGTAATACAACCCCATCTTGCCCACCAGGTCAGACATTAGTTTCACAATCACAGGGTGGTTGTTGTGCGTTGGAAAGGTTCTGTTGGGGACCATGGCAGTCATTTTGTGGTAATAATTGTGTAGGATATACTCAGGTAGGAACTTGTAGGCAAACAGTTGCATCACTTACACCTGCAACTGTCATAGGTGGTAATGGTGGTGCAGGTCGAGGATTTAATAACTTCTCAGGTTCATTAACTGGTTCTGCTGGACCACAGGGTAATTGCCCTACTTGTGCCGATAATACTTTCACACTTCAAACTGGTACAGGTTCTTGTGGTGGAACTGGTGGCACAGGTGGCACAGGTGGAGAGTGGGGTCAAAATGGTTCAAACACAGCAGCGGCAGGGTCAGGTGGACTTGGTGGAAATGCAATTAGTGGAAGTGGTTTTACAGTAGTTGGTAACAATACAAACACAGTTAAGGGTGCTATATAATACAAATAGAAGTATATTATGTCAGACGATTTGCAATCCCCAAATTTAGTTGAAAAAGGTAAGAACCTTGCAAAGTTCTCGTGGCAGTTAATTAACTATATTCAAAACAACTACGAGAAAGCTCTCATAGTTACTGACGAGGAATATAAAGAGAGAATTACGATATGTCGAGATTGTGATAAGTTTCGAGAAATCCAGAATGAGTGCGCCGAATGTGGATGCTATCTACCTGCGAAAGCAAGAGTGGTAATAGATTCTTGCCCACTAGGAAAATGGAAGATGAAAGATGAAGAGTGGTTTACAAAAGAAAAATTCAATGATATAATTGAAGATATGGATAAATAAAAGAAAAAGGTAAAATGGGTTACTACATCAAGAAAACAGGATTATCTGGTAAGACAGTCTATTGGACAGGTGGAGTTCACTGGTCTGATGATAATTCAAAGAAAAAAGTATATGCTAATAAAGGAACAGCAGATGCAAAGATTGTCAACTCCGATGGTAAAAATGGTGGTTGGACAGGTGCAACTGTAGTTAGTGAGTAGTTAGAAATATAAAAACACATACATACCTTTGTATGGTTTATTCGAGAGACTATAATATTTTTTAAAGAGACCAGTTAGGAAACTGTCACACCCTCTGTTGCAGAGGGTTTTTTTGTGTTATAATAAGGACAGTTAAATTATTATGATGAAAACCATTGTTACTAACTTGATTGAAGACTATAAGAAGTCTGCTTCATATTGGAGTGGTTCGATATTTGAGAGTGTAACTCATTTTTCAACAGATTATAAGGGAAAGTTTGGAGAAGAGTTATTATTTAATGTAATTAAAGATAATACAAACATACCTGTTGAGTGGGATGAAGATCAGAATACTAACAACAATGATGGTGTTTATGATTTATTCTGGTATCTCCATAATGGTAAAAAAATGAGAGTAGAGGTTAAAACGTCAGGTAGAACTGTCTCTAATGGTAAACCTATTGGATGGCAACATGAAAATGTATATTTTTCAGACAATAAGTGGGATAAGTTAGTTTTCATTGATTATGATGCTAATGATGTTGTATTTTTTACGATTGTTGATTATAATCAAGTAGTAAAAGATAATACACTTGACCTGTCATTATTTGGAAAAAAGGGTCATCAACGTAAGAATGAGAAAGGTAAAGCAAAGGTAGATTTTAGTGAGAGATCAATTAAAAATGGAATTGACAATAAGGTAACATTCAATTATGATTGTAATAACCCTGATAATGAAGGACTATCTAATTTCTTAGAGGAGAAACTTGGAAAGTAATATTTACAACTTTTATAAAGATATTTCTACTAGACACAACCTAAATGATATTTCAATATCTTTGGGTGTGAATAAAGGTACGATAAAAAGATGGGAATTATTAAAAGAAGTACCACCACAATATTACTTTGACTTGTGTAGGTTAGATGGTATCGAGGTGGACTATACACAATACTCAGAGAAAGAAAAAGATCAATTTTTTACACACAAAGAAACTGCAAAATATTGTTTTACTAAGTGTCAAGAAGTATTATCACAATGGGGTGTAGATTTATCAGACTATACTTTTATTGAACCATCCGCAGGCGATGGTAGTTTTTATTCTTTATTTCCAGAAGATCGTAGAGTTGGTATTGATATAGAACCTAAATGTAATGGAGTGATTCAATCAGATTTTTTACTATGGGAACCTACAACTACTAAAAACATTTGTGTAGGTAATCCACCATTTGGATTGAGAGGTAATCTTGCATTAAAATTTATAAATCATGGTGCAAAATTCTCTGACTTTGTTTGTTTTGTATTACCACAGTTATTTGATAGTGAAGGAAAAGGAAGTTGTAAGAGTAGAGTCAAAGGTCTTAATTTAATTCATAATGAAATTATTGATTCATCATTCTACTATCCTAATGGCAAGAGTGTAGATGTTAATGTTGTATTTCAAATATGGTCTAAGCATCATAAGATTGAAGAAGAAAAGATAGACCTATCAAACATACTTAAAATATATTCTTTATCAGATGGTGGCACGCCTGGAAGTACAAGAAATAAAAAACATTTATATAATTGTGATTACTACTTACCATCAACTTGTTTTGGGTCAGATAGTATGAAAGTTTATGATGACTTTGAAAAGTTGCCACATAGAAGGGGATATGGTATTATTGTAAGTAATCACAAAGATGCAATAGAAGATATAGTAAATCAAATTCAATGGTCTGATGTTGCATTTCCATCTACTAATGGTGCATCTAATTTAAGATTTGATATAATAGAAAAAACAATATGGAAAAATCTACCTGTGACAGTTAAAGAACTATCACAACCAGACCCCAATACACTTGAATCTCTACTATACTAATATTATTAACGACAATACTATGCAACTCAGACCACATCAAAATGAAGCACTTGCGAAGATGAGACTACAGAGGAAAGGACAAGTGATTGTTCCTACTGGTGGTGGTAAGACTATGTGTATGATTGAAGATGCTAAGAGAAGATTTGCACAAAATAGTTTACCAAAGACTATTGTTGTAGTTGCACCTCGTATTCTACTTGCGAATCAGTTGTCAGCAGAGTTCTTAGAGTTCATCACAGATGTAGAGGTCATTCACGTTCATAGTGGAGAGACACATCACAAGAGTACAACTAAGACAGATGAGTTAGAATACTGGTATCACAATAGCACAGAGAACTTACTTATATTCACTACATATCATTCACTACACAGAATATCAGACTCACTTGATATTGAAGTTGATACTATCTACTTTGATGAAGCACACAATTCAGTACAGAAAAACTTTTACCCTGCTACTGAACACTTCTCATTCAATGCAGATAGATGCTACTTCTTTACAGCAACACCAAAGCATAGTCGTACCACAGAGAAAGCAGGTATGAACCATACTAAGACTTATGGTAATGTGATATGCCAAATCCCTGCACCAAGACTTGTCAAGCAGGGATATATACTACCACCAAAGGTTGAAGTGTATAGATCAAGGATACTCAAAAAAGATGAGTTAGTTGCAGACAGAGACAACGAGCAAATGATTGAGGCGATTGACAATCTTGATAAAGACAAAGTATTGATATGTGCCAAGTCAACCAGACAGATTGTTGCACTTGTATCACAGACAGACTTTGTGAAGCAACTTGCTATTCGTGGTTACTCTTATATGTACATCACATCTAAGACAGGTGCGGTTATTGATGGAGAGAAGGTCGATAGAGAGACTTTCTTTGATACTCTTAATGCGTGGGGTAGAAATGGTAAGAAGTTTGTTGTACTTCATCACAGCATACTCTCAGAGGGTATCAATGTCAATGGTCTTGAAGCAGTATTGTTTATGAGATCAATGGACTACATAGGTATCTCACAGACAATCGGTAGAGTTATTCGTAAGGGTAATGCAGACAAAGTATTTGGACTTGTATGTATTCCAGTTTACTCTAACGTGGGTATATCAACTGCAAGAAAGGTCGAAGCAGTTGTTGACACTATTTTTAACAAAGGAGAGGCGGCAACGTCTGTAGTAAACACATGAAAACAGACACACTACTCAGGATATACAAAGCAGTTAGGGTAAAACCTACACCGAAGTATAAACCAATTAGAACTCATTACAATACACATTCATTCGGATGAAGGACACTATTTTATTTGGAGATTGCAAGGAAACACTAAGTGCATTTTTGCCACAGAGTGCGAGGACTTGCGTGACATCCCCACCATATTACGGATTGCGTGACTATGGCACAGCAACGTGGGTGGGTGGAGACCCTAATTGTAAACATCGAAAGGTAGGAAAGCAAGGTTCTAATTGTATCACAGGACATAAAAATCACGATGACATGGGAAGTGTAGGAGACTACATCTTTAAAAGTGTTTGCCCTCTATGTGGTGCGATTAGACAAGATAGTCAAATAGGACTTGAAGAATCCCCAGAGGAGTATGTTGAATCCTTAGTAAGTGTGTTTCGAGAAGTTAGAAATATACTTACTGATGATGGAACTTTGTGGGTAAACTTAGGAGATAGTTACTACAACTATCGACCAGGAAAAGGTCAATCCTTAGTGAAACAAAGTGTATCTAAAACTAAACAAGATTTACCTGATAATTGTAGTCGTAGAGCAAACAAACTAGATGGTTTAAAGGAGAAAGATTTAATCGGAATACCATGGCTATTTGCTTTTGCTATGCGTAAAGATGGATGGTATTTAAGACAGGACATTATCTGGCATAAACCAAATCCAATGCCAGAAAGTGTAAAGGATAGATGTACTAAATCACATGAATACATTTTCCTATTCAGCAAAAACAGAAAGTATTTTTACAACAATGAAGCAATCAAAGAACCCGCAAAAGATTGGGGAACAAGAGACCGCACAAAAGGTAAGTACCATAATACTGGTACTGGCTTACAGCCTCATAGTGGTCTTACCAAGTCTTATGAACGGAAAAATAAACGATCTGTTTGGTCTGTCACAGTAAAACCATACAAAGAAGCACATTTTGCTACTTATCCACCTGACTTAATTGAACCTTGCATCAAAGCAGGGAGTGAAGAAGGGGATACAATACTTGACCCATTCATGGGTGCAGGTACTACAGCGGCAGTAGCAAAGTCACTTAATCGTTATTATATTGGATGTGAACTCAATGAAGACTATGGTAATCTAATTCAGAAAAGAATACAAGATTATCATCCAGTTCAAGAAGTGGCACAAGAACCCACCATAAACATACTAGACATTATATAATAAGAGTATCTAAAGGAGAACCACCAATGAAATGTGAAGTACAACTCTACGTTGCAGGTCAGGTATTTACTGAGACAGTACACGCAGTAAACTATGATGAAGCAAGACAAGTAGCACTTGCAAGAAATCCTAACGCAAGAATAATTAGTGTTAATGCGAAATTCTAATTATCAGAAATTCTATCCTACCACATTCCCATCCCTACTAGACCCTAAAGTTGGTCAACCTAGTGGATGGGTTTCTAAGGATGGTATGTGGGCGGCAGTTCCGTCAAATGGTAAAAAGTTTGCCATAGTTCATAATGGTATCGTAGAACACTTTTCAAAGAATTTTGAATGTGCTATGATATACATACAAAAAGGAATTAAAAAAGAAAAGAAAGATGCACGATCAAAAAGCAGAGGAAAGATGGGATAGAGGTAGAACTCTTTTATTAGAGTCCTTATATAAACCTGATACTAAACTTCGTGGTTGTGCATACAATCAAGATTGTTTTAATGAGTTGATTGCAATTCGTGATGAAGTGATTGACTACGTTAGAAGTTTAGAGAATCCACATACAAAACCTTTATCAAAGTGGAGGTAGGTATAAACTCGTAGGCATAAATTTTTGTTACTAAGTATCAGAAAATACAAACATTATTTACTAAATAATGGTAGAATTGGGGTAAACAAGATGCACTAAAGGTCTTTGTTATGACCACGTTATAGGAGTTCACAATGCACAACTTAATCTCATATAATCAATTAGCAGGATCGAAAATAGATCCGCATAACGATTTAATCAATGAATACTACGAGTGCTTGATAGAATGTGACGAAGATCAACAAACTTGTAAAAGAATTTGTAAGGAGGTACTAATTTATTAGTCAACATTAGCAGATAAAAACAATGTTCTATTTACATCCACCTTAATAAGAAATTACAACCCTTGACTTTTTGAGTCAGGGGTTTTATAATATAAGATAGCAATACATTATGCAAGTGGAAAGATTAGATGAAGAATTAGAATCTAAATTATTATGTGAATTAGATTTTATTGCAGAGCAACTACGAGGTAAGATTACTCATAGTGTGTATGCGAATAGTAGTGGAAAACAATCGAAACAAGTTACGATTGAATATGGTGTACGAGATAAATGAAAAGGTTTTTATTTAAGGTACGAGAATTTGTGTGGGTAATTGTATCCGAGATAGAAGATTGGGTATATCCTTATCGAACTCGTTTGAGTCCAGAAGAAAAGTACGAGCATGAAATGAAAGACCCGATTACAGGGGAAATTACTATGATCGAAAACTTAATCCAAAATCAAAACCAGAGGATTGAGAGACTACAAGATGAAATGATTAACGTAATGAATAGATTATATCAGATTGAAACAAATGCGAAGAGTATAAATACTTATTCGGAAAATAAATTCAATCAAGTTAATCCAAATGAAAGACAAGAAAGCAGCGAAAAAAATCATTAAAATCGCAAAAAGTGATAAGAAATTATATTCTAAAGCAGATGTAATTTATGCTAAATTAATACGAAATAGAATCAAAAATGAAGAAAGACTCACTAAAGATAAATCAGAATAAAGATGGTTCATTCTCAGCAGAGTGGGATAAAAACGACCCTATGTGGTCTTTTTTAAATGGCAAGACCTCGAAGGAGATACAAGATATGATTCAAAATATTATAAAAAATGAAGCAAGAAGACGTTAATCATAAAGAAACTCTTAAGGAATAGTCAATCTTATAACTAGTTATGTTATAATACCCTAACATACCGCATAAAACAATGTTTAACCTAGACGAAGCATACTCAACGTACTTACACTCAGACAAAAGATTTCGTATTGATGGTGTAGAAGAGAAAGTTATAGGATATGGGTATAATTGTGATGGTAGTCAAATCACAGGACACTATGTTAATACAGAAAATCACAAACTGTATTATGACTTAAAGGGTGTGTTTATCCGCAAAGAAACACTTGAACTTGCTAATGTGCGAAGTTAATGTTAAATTATAAATAATAATATAAGATATAGGAGGTCATTATGAAAAGTATCGAAGACCATATCCAAAAGGACAAAGAAATTCTTGCCGACCCTAAAACTTCTGAACCAATGCGTCATCACATAGAAGATGAGTTGCATGATTTAGAGGAGTATGTAGATCATCACAAAGATGAAATCAAAGCAGGCGATCATCACGACCCCAATGCACTAGAACTATTTTGTGATATGCACCCAGACGAACCAGAGTGTCTGGTATATGACGATTAAATAACTGTCACACACCCTCTTTACAGAGGGTTTTTTTGTGCTATATTAATAGTAGGGAAACAAAACTGGCAAGAATCTATGGTTGTCTTTGTTCAGCAGAGAAATTACGTTCTGTAAGTCCAAGTTTTTGTTTCTCGCACCCAATATACAACTACCACATTACTATGTCAACTAGGGCAAGAATAGGTATCTTATTACCTGATGATTCAATTCTCTCAGTATATCATCACTTTGATGGATACCCAGAGGGATTAGGTGTTAAACTCAAAGAGCATTACAACACTTATGAGAAAGTTGCCGAACTTATAGATGGTGGCAATATGAGTAATTGCTATTCTGATTCAACATTTGATGTAGAAACAGGAGAGTTCCACCCAGTTGCCGACCCAAAACCCACATACTATGGTGGGGATGATGAAGCACCTGTTCTCAGTAAAAACTTTGATGAGTTCACAAGAATAGATTGTTGGCAAGAGTATTCCTATGTGTTTGTTAAGGACAGATGGGAAGGTTATGCGATCAAGCAAAACTATGATGAGAACTATGAAAAGATTACAAGTGTAAATGTTAGAAGTGTAGAAATACCACAACCAGAGACAGTTTAATTAGTGTCACAATACCCCTTACATTTTTTTGTAGGGGGTATTATAATTAGTACATACACCACAAAAGATTATGAGAAAACCAACAGGACAAATGGAAGAACTCACTCAAGAGAAACTTGATGATTACAATACATTATATGATTGGTCTTATAACGATATGTGCGACTTCATTGAAAATCATAGTGAAGAAGAATTTGTAGATCATTATGAAACATACAACAGACTTGTTGACGATTACGGACAACTTGTAGTTGATGAGTTCATAGAGGAGTTTGACGTATCTACTATCGAAAATTTTGAAGATATGTATCAAGGACAATATACTGGTGGTGCAGAATTTGCCGAAGTGATTGCATCAGATTGTGGATATGTGTCAAGAGATATGCCGAGTTGGATTGAGATTGATTGGGAAAAAACTTGGGATAGATCACTCTCTTATGATTACACAGAATTAACTGGAGGACATATATTCGCAAACAGTTATTAAACTGTCACACATACCCCTTGCATTTTGTGTGAGGGGTATTATAATATAAACATACACCACAAAACACTATGGAAAAAGTAATCGGAGAATCAGTAAAGCAAACAAATCAAACATTTCTAAGACGTTATGTTGATGAGTATTGCAAAGCACTTGATGAAAATTTCAAGCAAGATACAGTTAGAAGTTTAGAGCATAATCTAAAACGTGACCCAGAGTGTACTTACTCAGCAGAGCAACTTGTAAAGATTATGCAAGGCAAAGCAAACTTAGATAAGTTTCGTTACTATGAAGGTAAGAAGTATATCAAGGTAGTGAGAGAAGAGTATGACGAGAGAAATGATAGATGGAGAGACACTACAGTTCACGCATTTATTGACAGTAAAACAGGGGATGTTTACAAACCTGCAAGTTGGAAAGCACCTGCAAAGCACGTTAGATATAGTTTTTCTAACAAAAATGATATGTTATTTCTAACCGACCCTAGATGTGTAGGTTGGGCAGGTGGTTACTTGTATATGAGATAGATAGTGTAGAATTATGAAGTTAATGCTATACACTACAGGGGAATGGAAAGTTGACCCGAATAAGGATATAACTTTTCCCCTAGTCCGTTGGTTATTCAAATTATTCCCCATATTAGATGGTTCTGAAATAGAGATCAATCAAGTTGATTTGGGGAATGAGTTTGCCTATGGTTTTTGTCAAGAAGATGACGGAGAGTTCTTAATCCATATTCATAATCGTATGGATTTAAGAGAGTATGTAAAGACAATAATACACGAAATTACCCACGTTAGACAGACACTTGATGGTATCACAGACTCAAATGCCAGAGAAGATGAAGCATACTACCTCGAAGAGCAACTTAGCAAGGCATTTTGGGACAGATTAAAAAGTGGCACATCAAATGTTGAATCGTAGTTTATATCCATTATAATAAGTATATCAAACAAAGGAGAACCACCACATGAAATCCGAAATTGATCAAATGATTGATAACCTAGAGTTTTGTATTGAAACATTAGGATGTAATGACGAACAGACAGGAGAAGTACTCGCTGCGACAAATGAATTAGGTGTCAATGTGGAGTATTTTTGTAATGAGTTCATGGAAACAAGTAGTAAAGAGGTGCATAACCCTGATTACTTAAACATTGCAGTATTCAATGCTACATTCTGGGAGTTCTAAGATGTCAAAAGAAATGTTATTCCTATGTGATGTGTACGATACTTGGTTAGATAAGAATAATCTACCACATTGGAGTGCAGATGACATTCTTTACGGAGAAAATGCCTGTAAACTTACAGGTAATCAAAAATACTGGTTAGAGAGTTTTATCTCTACATGGGATATTATCAATCAAACTACTTAATGCTATGAAAACTTTTACACCTAATCTAATCAAAGAACTAAAATCATTCTTAGTTGAGAGATATGTTGATAATATGTCAACAAAAGATTTAGTTGCATACGTTATGGATGACCTCGACAGATATTATGAAAAAATGTCAGATGCAGAATTTATTGATGAAGCACAAAACTATTGGGAAGATCATTTTGATGATGTAGTAGAGGAAGTTGAAGAGTATGCAAATTGCGATTTCAAAAAACCATTAAGAGAACCATTCGAGGAGACAAACTAATGAAATTATTTTCAATTCAATTCACAGAAAACGAATTGACAGAGTTAGAGAATGTGTTAGACCAACACGTTTATGCTGAAGCAATCGAAAACAAAGGTTCAGAGGGAACTATTGGAACTATCCACAATCGTATATTAGACGTACATTATCAAAATCACAATGGTCTTGTGACAATAGAAAAAGCTACACACAAACACTTCCGCAAGGACATGGACTTGCTATAATAAGTACATACACCACAGAGGACTTATGAACTCAGGAACAACATCAACAGAACTCAATGATATGTTAACAGACTTTGTTAACTATGTTGATTCATTCTATGGGGTAAATGACCCACTATACCCTATGATGAGTAGAGAGACTAAGCAACCACTTAGTAAAGTTGACATCTTAGGTGCAACAGAGAACTATCTTGCTATGTGTAGTGCATCAGAATTACCATACTGCACATGGGGCGATGGAGACTCACTTGATCGTGAGAGAGTCAGAGACATTCTACTTGAAGAGTACAATTACAAATTTGTGGGGGAATAATGAGACTATCCAAATTTCTAACAGAGGACACAGAAACAAAAACAGTAAACCTGACTCTCACATTTGATGAGAGGTCAGAGTTGCTAAGACACCTTGAAATGTTTGATGAGAACATTGACCAACTACACCCACTTGTAGAATCCGTACAAGACAAACTATTAGGTATTGATTAATGAGTTACACCAAAAACGAAATCGCACTTGAAACATTTGTATCAAATGTTAATTCCTTTTTCTACTACGTTGGAGAGGATGATGACTTAATCCCATTTCCACGTTATGAGATCAGAGAGAGACTTGACAAGTATGTAAGTCAGTTTATGAAATCAATCGAAGTAGAGGGAGACAACGACTAATGACACTAACCACCGACCAATCAGTTGATCTCAGAAAAGAGTATGTAGAGTTTAAGATCAATGAAATGACTAACGAAGATATGTACGCATACATTCGGGATGTAATGATGTATGATGTTAAAACTCTCAGTAATGAAGAACTCAAAGATGAGATTGATGAATATGATGAAAACTTGTATGAAGTTTTAGTTCCCTATGTCAAAGATGAAGAGGGAAGTTATGAAGTTATGCAAGAGTTCATACACGATAGACACGCAAACGATTGGATTGACAACTAATGGCACTTAACACACCACACAAAGTCACACTTACTGAATCTCAAATATCAATCATTCTTTATACCCTAGAAAATTATATGTTAGGGGATACATCAAATGACCCTGACTTACCTACAGAGGTTGATGCTATCTTTGAAGAATTAGAGGGAACTATTGACAGACACTATGATAAGATTGAAAAAGCAAAGGCAAAGCAACCTATCGGAGAGTGGTAAAATGATGTCACTTGTACTTTTAGTATTATTATGCTTTTCAATTCAATTAGCAAGTGATGTGTGGCGGTAATATTAGTGTCACACACTTTGTTGATTTCACCTTTCTATCACCTATAATATAAACATACACCACAGAGGAGTTACTTAAATGACTAACCTTGAATCAGATGCTAGGGATGTTATGGAACAAATCCACATGGCAGAATCTAGGCATATGCAGATGGGTGCATTATGTTCCTATCTACTTCAATATCCTGATATGACAATCAGAGACTTTTTTGCTATGGCAAGTGAAGAGATCAGAGAAGAGAGAGAAGAGAGAGAAGAAGAGGAGGAGGATTAATGAACCAGTTTAGGATAGAATGTTCAGAGATCAACTACTTCACAGTATTAGTTGAAGCAGAAACCGAAGATCAAGCAAGGGAACTTGCTCACGCAAACATCAATTCATTTCCAGTAGAAACAGAATGTGTTTCAGAGTGGACGATTGAATCAGTAGAGGAGGTCTAAATGAAGTTTAACGTAACAGACATTGAGTTTGACTTTGACGATGGTAATTGCAACGAAGAAGAATACAAACTCACATTTGATGAAGAGATCGAAATCCGAGACTTAGCACTCGGTGTATGGGAAGCGGATGATGAAGACGATATGATAGATGAAATTACAACCGCAACTGGTTACTTGATTAAAAACATTTACTACGACATTCAACTCAAATGACATTACTTGACTTTAACAAAAAAGAACTACTTGACATCTATCGTGCCTTAGAATATAAGAGGTGGGAAGAGTGTCCGATTCCATTAAATAAGAAAACCAAAGAAATTCACAACAATTTAACTCAATTAATGGAAAAAGTGAGTCAGGCAAGGAAAATGTGTACTTGCAAGGAAAATGTATCAAATGATACCTAATTGCTCCCACCAGGATGCCCTG
>Ga0208749_1000225_pt1 | contig 14440 bp, 4 predicted proteins | sample Knorr_S15_td_DCM_FD_185601 | JGI IMG/M metagenome (GOLD analysis project Ga0208749, IMG submission 185601) | Marine microbial communities from Southern Atlantic Ocean transect - Knorr_S15_td_DCM_ad_63m_LV_B (SPAdes) (version 2) | ecosystem: Environmental > Aquatic > Marine > Oceanic | place... | reverse complement strand
CTTATAATAGTAACAATGGTGTTTTCACATACACACCACCAGATCTTAGTAATTATTTGACATCAACTGGTGTACTTAATACACATACTGATGTTAACCATGGCACTCCTAATGATGGGGATCTGTTGTATTGGAATGGACCTAATGTTAAGTGGGAAAATCTAACACCTGGATCTGGTAGTGGTTTAGATGCTGATCTCTTGGATGGCAATGATGGATCTTATTATCAGAATGCTAGTAATATTAATACAGGAACCCTAGGTTCTAGTAGATTATCTGGATCATATAATATCAGTATCAGTGGTTCTGCTGCTAGTATTCCTACTGTTGATGACATTGGTAATGCAAGCATTACTTCAGTTGCTGACGGACAAACTCTTAGGTATGATGGTTCTAATTGGATTAACAGTGATGTAAGTAGAAGAAGAACTATTGCTATTACACAACCAAGTGCTACTGATGGTACTGCGTATAATTTATCACTCAGTGGTGCTCCAAATACATATGCTCTTTTAAAAATTGAAACATCACATGCTGCATGGGTAACACTCTACACAGATACCAGTAGTAGAACAAATGATTCTAATAGAAACGAACAAACCGACCCAACACCTGGTGATGGTGTTATTGCAGAAGTAATTACTGGTGGTTCAGTAGCACAGAAACTTACTCCAGCACCATTTGGATATAGTGACACACAAAACAATACTATCTACATGAAAGCAGTAAATAAAAGTGGTAGCACAGTTAACCTACAGGTAACTGTAACTGTAGTTGCACTAGAGGAGTGATATGTCAACAAAAGTATACGTTGTCACCCTACATCGTAGGGAAGATCTACCAAATTTTTATGCTGAAATGGCAGGGAATAATATCCCTTTAGAAAAGAAGAGACCTATCAGTAGAAATACAAATTATTATTTGACTGAAGAACAAGCAGAAGAACTACGTGAAGATTCTAGAGTGTGGGGCGTAGAAGCCGCAGAAGATTTTAAGATTAAAAGATCTGTTGTTAACAGAGAACCATACGGTAAGAGTGGTAACTTTTGGAAAGCTGATACTCAGGGACAATCGACTATTAGTCCTAACGATTTGCAGTGGGGGCATTTACACTGTGCAGGAAATGATGGACAACGTGGTAAGAATAATTTTGGACCTGTTAATTTGGGATGGAATTACGAACAAACAAATGAAGATGTTGAAGTCTTTAATTCTGGTAAACATGTAGATGTCGTTATTGTTGATGATTGTATGTCATTTGATAGTGAAGAGTGGTATAGTCAATCTACTGCCAAGACAAGATTTGTTGAGTATCAGTGGTTAAATGAATTGAATACTTTGGTTAATAGTATTGATGATGATGCACAATCAGAACCAACTGGTAGTATTACATACCATCAAAATGTTAATATGTCTTCTTATCATGGTAACCATGTAGCAGGTACTGTTGCTGGACAGCATTATGGATGGGCAAGAGAAGCAAATATATACAATCTTGCAGTTATTGATCCATGGGCATCTGGTCAGTCAATTCCTCCACTACTAATCTTTGATTACCTTAGAGCATTTCATAGATCAAAAGGTATCAATTCAGAAACAGGTAAGAAGAATCCTACCATAACCAACCATAGTTATGGTGGTATTAGATACATGCCTAATGAGCAGAATCTTACATTTGGTGATCTGATATCGGTAACATTCAGAGGGATACAGTATGATTCTGGTAATCCAGGACCATCTGGTTGGACTCAGAGTGGTGTGGAAGATGATTTTGGTGTTAGATTTAATCTGTCAGAGTATCCAACATATAGTGCATCGATTGCTGCTGATGTGCAAGATGCTGTTGCGGAAGGTGTTGTTGTTGTGGGAGCTGCTGGAAATGATAATTTATTGGTAGCAGATGTAGGTGATCAAGATTGGGATAATGTCATGCAAGTTAATGGTGCTGGAACTTTCTTTTATAATAGAGGTGCATGGCCTAATAGTCCTGATAGTGGTGCAATAAATGTTGGTGCTTTAAATAAACAAGCAGACTTTAGAAGATCTACTTACACACAATTTGGTCCTGGCATTAACGTCTTTGCTCCTGGTGATAATATTGTATCCGCATATGGAAATGGTGGTTTGAATGATAGTAAATACGGACAAGGATCTGGTAATTATTATTATCCTATTTCAGGAACTAGTATGGCATCACCTCAGGTATGTGGTGTACTTGCTTGCTTAGCAACAGGAAAGGATAGATTTAATCAAGAACAAGCGTTTGCATACATAGAAAAGTTTTCTAAAGATGGTGATATGACATTCAATCTTTCTGGTGGAGGGTTGGGTGATAATACTTGTTCGTTTGGTAGTCCAGACAAATATCTTTTAGCAAAGTCACCAAGAGAAATTGTTGGTTTCATTAAGGATGTTGATGGTAGAAGAAAATTTGGTGGTCAAACATATCCTAGATCTCATAGATTATTTTCGGAACCTCCTGTAAGTCAGTCTGTGACTGTTACATTTACTGTAGTTGTAGGATCTGGAAATTATGTTATGACTGGAACTGATAGAGTTAATACATTTACCGATGCTTTTGATCCAACCATTAGAGTTAATGCTGGAGATAAGATTATATTCACAATAGATGTATCTGGACATCCATTTTTAATTAAGACTGCTGCTACTACTGGACTTGGTAATCAACTTCAAACTTATAGTGGTAGTGGTAATGGAGTTTTGAGAAATGGTACGGTTGATGGTGACGTTACACTTTACACAGAAGGTTTGTCAGGAACCACACTTTATTATGTTTGTCAGTTCCATAGTTCCATGCAGGGACAGATCATTATCTCGTAACGTCATAAATAAACAAGAGCACTAGTACCCGATAGGTTAGATGGCTGATCGTTTTCCATTAATTGTTAATTCTACATCAAAAAAGATTGAAGAACTTGTAGCAGGAGACAACTTAGAACTATCCAACAATGGGATTGTGGTTAGTGGAGATACAGGTGCGGGAAAATATTTAACGAGTGATGGCACGAATGTTTTCTGGGGTTTACCTGGTGATGTCTACTTAACACAAACCCAGACGTTAGAAAATAAGGTCTTCAATAACTGTACCATATCTGGTAACTTAAATACTTTAACTAATATCTCTAACAGTGCTCTAGTTAATAGCGGTATTACTATTAATGGAACTACTATTCCTCTTGGTGGATCAGTAGTTACTCCTAACGATAATACTACTTACGCTCTGTCTGCTGATGATGGTGCATCTGCAGCATCAAAAACTATTTTAATTACTGCCACTCCTGGTGGTACTACCAGTAGTGTTAATTTTGCGGTTGCAACTGCAAGTTCTGTACCATCAGGTGAGAATGCTATTAACTTATCACTGGGTAGATCTGGAGATACAATCACCCTAACAGGAACGGTTCTAGACAATAATACTATTACTAGACTACAGTCACAGTCAGGTGGTAACTTAGTTTCTGGTGATGTTACTATCGCTGCTGGTAACTTTACTACAGTATCTCAGGTAGGACAAACAATTACTGTCTCTGGTCAGGACACTGATACTATTACTAGAGTTAGAGCAACCACTGGTCAGTCATATGCTGCTGGTGACTTTACATTCCTTGCGGGTGGTGCTGCTTCTGTAACTCAGGGTCAGGATGCAAATAGTGATCCAACAATTACTTACGAATCAGTTAATACTGTTACTAGACTTAAGGGTGGTTCTTCTGGATCATTAACATCTGGTGATGTTACTATCACTGGTGGAAATGCTCTTGGTGGAAACGTAGCAGTATCACAAAGTGGAAGCACTATTGAGATTGATAGCACAGATACCAACACAGTAACACAGTTGGCCAGTGGATCAGAGGTTCTTGGGTCTGGTGATTTTAGATTTCTTGCATCTGGTGCTACTAGTATTAGTGCAGCAGACAACTCTGGTGTAACTGAGATTACTATCAGTTCTGTTAACACTGACACTGGTGCATCTCAGTCTGCTGCTGGTGGTCTTGTAAAAGCAGGGAATGAATTTAGTATTAAGAACAATGCTAACTTCATTGGTAACACTGTCATGAAGTGGGACAGTGGTAACTCACAACTTACTAATAGTATCCTTGAGGATGATGGAACAACACTCACCGTTGGTGGTGACTTAGTTGTAGAGGGTACACAAACTATTTTTAACACCAGTGTTCTTCAAGTAGAAGATAATCTTATTGAACTGAGAAAAGGTAATAGTTTAACAGCTGCTAGTGGTGGTATTCAAGTTAACCTAACTTCAGATAGTGAGGGTAATATTGAATCCTATAGACAACTAGAATGGTTTAATAGTGGTGGATACTGGAGATCATTTGATGGTTCTATTGACAATAGATTTGTAACAGAGAATGAGACACAGACTCTTACTAATAAGACTCTAACATCTCCTACGATGACCAACCCAGAGTTGGGAACTGCTACTGCTACAACTATTAATGGTGTTACCATTTCTACAGCATCATCAGCAACACTTACTATCAGAGATGCTAAAGAACTTAATGTACAAAGAGATCTTTTATTAACATCAGATAACAACCTACAAGAAATTACTGTCAACTTCAGACAGGGTGGTAGTGTAGCAATGACTTCGGATACTCTTGCAGTATTCAACTCAACAACTTCTACACAGTTGAGAGCATTGGTTAGTGATACTACTGGTACTGCTAAACTAGTATTCCAAGACAATCCTAATATTATTAATGGAATGACCACCACATCCAGTGGTCTTACACTCTTTAATACTACTGCAACTTCTATTCTTGCTTATGGTGCAGCAGAATCTATTACCTTTGGTGCAGCAACTGGTACAACATTAATCAATCATAGTCTTGAAGTTACAAAGAATGCTACTCTTGGAACAGGTTCTAGTGATGAGCTTGTAGTAAATGCAACTGCTAACTTTGAAGAGGCTGATATTCTAATTCGTGGTACACAGACAGATCCAATGTCTATTGGTAGAGGTGCTGGTGCTGTTGGAACTAATACTAGAATGGGTGTTGCATGTTTAGATAACATCACTTCAGGATCTCAAAATACTGCGATTGGCTACAAAGCACTCCTCACATGTAATAGCGGTGCATCGAATACTGCAGTGGGTGTAAGGGCTTTGAGTCAAAATGGTATCGGCACGAACAATATTTCAATAGGCCGAGATTCAATGCTCTCAAATACTTCGGGAGATAAGAACGTTGGGGTTGGTAACAATACATTAGAGAGCAACACTGCGGGAGAAGCGAATGTCTGTATTGGACACTATGCTGGTTATGGTATTACTGGTACTGGTAACGTTGTTATTGGACCAGCAGATAATGAGAACTCAACTAACGTAACTTACCAGTTAGATAATCCATCTGGTGATAGACAGTTAGTTATTGGTTCTGGTACAGAAGCATGGATTAAAGGTAATGCTTCGTTTGATACTACTGTTAATAATAACTTGACTGTTAATGGTGATGCTTTAGTACAAGGATCATTAACAGTTAACGGTACTGTTGTTAGTATCAACTCAACCACTATGCAGGTTGATGATAAGAACATAGAACTTGCTTCTGTTGTTAACACTACCTTCTCTTGTGTTACAGTTGATGGATCTAATGCTATTACAAGTATTACACCAACTGCAGGTTTGATTCCTGGTATGGAAGTTAACTCCACCACTGGTGGTATTAGCGTTCCTCTTGGCACGACTATTGTTTCACTTAATGCTAACACAGCGGTACTTTCAAACTCTGTTGTTGGTAGTGGAACAGCAAATATTGTTGCTTCTGGTCCTTCTGATCTTGCAGCAAATGGTGGTGGTATTATTCTTAAGGGACTTGATGGATCACTTGGTGGTACAGGAGATAAGACAATCCTTTATGACCACAGCAGATCAGATAAGTATTGGACATTCTCAGAAAACCTTGAGATTGCATTCGGTAAGAAGTTTGTTATTGGTAACCAGTTAGCACTATCTGCTACTGCTCTTGGTTCAACAGTTGTTGACTCTTCATTAACATCAGTTGGTGTTCTAGTTGGTCCTTCTGGATCACCTGCACTAGAAGTTAATGGTGCTGCTGTTCTTGGTGGTAGAGTTCTTGAAAAATCATTTAGTAGTTTCAGTTCAGGATTTACTATCAATAGTAATGTTATTAGTATCACTGCTGCTGCAGCAAATACTGTTTGTGGTAACACTTCATCCAACACTGCTATTAATGAGTGGGCGTTTAATACTGCTGACCCAGATGGTAACTTTATTGCAAATAACCAGTCACTTACACTTACTCTAATTGTGGATGCTTCTACTGCGTCTACATATGGTGATGCTTGTTCTGTTGATGGAAACAGCATTACTAATGGTGTTGAATGGTCGGGTGGTTCACCACCAATTGCTACATCAAATACCGACATTCTCACTTTTGTAATTATCAAAGACGGTTCTGGTGTTATTAGAGTCTTTGGTCAGGGTAATACAGACTTTAGTTAGAGGACTTATAAATGCCAGTAGGATTTAGTAGTGCCGCGAGGAACTTATTTCTTTTAGGTTCAACGGGATCGGTTGCATCAAACTTTTTTAAACAGGTAGATGAGTCTGCAAACTCTTTGGGTACTTGGATACCAAAAAGTATAATCTACAATGATGCTGATGAAAAATATATTCTTGGTGGATATCATAAAGATTCCAACACAAAAGATCATGGTTGGATTAGTAAGAGAGATTATGATGCTGAAACTGATCCAGAGAACCCAACAACGACAGAAGAATGGAGTGTAGGATCTCAATATACAGTACCTAATGGTGGTAGTGTTAGATTCAATTCAATAAAACTTGATTCTAATGGTAAAGTTATTATAGCTGGAGATTTTAATAGTGGTACTGGTAATAGACCATTAGTTGCTAGGTATTCTGCTACTGGTATATTGGAATGGCAAGCAACAAGTAATTATGTTGGTGGAGCAAATGATATTACTTCCGATGATAATAATAATTATTATATTTGTGGACTTGATGGTTTAGGTGAGGCTTTTGTTGAAAAATATGATACAGATGGAAATCCTATATGGGGGAAGGTAATATCTACTGGGAATGCAAACACTAATACTACTTTACAAAGTATTGGTGTTAATAATAGAGGAGAAGTTGTTGCTGGTGGGACACTGGATGCTACTAATCCTCATCGTGGATATCTTGTAAAGATTAATACTGATAGTGGTGAAGTCTTGTGGGATAAAACATTCTATCGTGCATATGATCAGGATGGTAATACTACCTTTGGGTATAATGCAGTAGTAAAGATATTACAATTGTATGTTGATACTAGAGATCAAATTTATGTGACTGGTGTATATGGTAGTCCATCACGTCAGTGGATTGCTAAATTAACACCAGAAGGAAATATTATTTGGCAGAGGGGAACTACAAATACAACAAATGTTATGGGTGGTCAAGATATAATGCCCATAGGAATTAGATCTGATGGTGAAACAGAACAGACTATTGTTTTATCAAGACAAGCAGATACCTCACAACTTTATCTTATCTTATCAAAATATTCTAAGAGTGGTGAACTTGTGTGGAGAAGAAAGTTAGATAAGGGTAATGCATTTAGTGCTTCTCCTCTTAGAAGTTATGGTATTAGCTTAGATGCAGACCCATCTTTTTATTATATTTCATATGTAGATCAATCTTTCAATGCTGTTTCTGGAACACCAGATACTTACTACTTTGGTAAAGTAAGTAGTTCTGGTAATGGTATAGGTGCTTTTGATTATGATGATGGTAGTGCAGTAGCATTAGAGTATACAGTTAGTAGTCAGACTGATACAACAGAAAGATTGAAAGATGGTTCTGTTAGAAATGATACTAGTGACATGATGTCATATCCTTTCACTGCTGATCAAGTAATATTTGATGATCTTGCTACACCTGTTGCAAATAAAAAGAGAAGAGTAACTGGTAAAGATACTGTTGATTTCAGCGGTAGTCCTGCTATTAGAACTAGAGATTTTCCAGCAACAAATTTACTAGCTGCTGATTATAGTGGAACTGGAGATTGGTTGGATAAATCTAATAACGAAAACAATGGTGTATTAGTTAATCCATCACATGAATCTGATCCTCCAGATCATTTTGAGATTAACAATACCAGACGTATTGAGTTACAAAATTATAGTGTTTCTAATAAGACAGATTTTTCTGTTGAGACATGGGTTAAGTTTGATAGCTTATCAGCATGGGATACCTCCAGTGGGTATATTTGGGATCAATCTACTGATGATAGTGGATGTTCTTTACGTGTGTTAGATACATCTGGTAAGGAGTTGCAAATAACACTAAACCCATCAGGAACTTCACTAACGTATAACGTAACAGGTACTACTGTGCAAACAGATATTTGGTATCACGTAGTTACTACTTTTGATGCTCCTAATAATGGAGTGAGTATGTATATTGATGGTGGTAAACTTGGGACAAGTTCTCTTAGTTGGAGTCAAGTTAAATCTTTATCTCAAGAACTTCCATTTACAATTGGATCATCTGCACGAACTTTATCATCAACAGCAGGTGAAGCAGTGTATACAACTCCTGGAACATATCAATTAGATGTTAGTGGACTATCATCAGTATCAGCTGTTTTAGTTGGTGGTGGAGGAGGAGGTTCTGCTTCTACTTCTTCATCGAATGGAACCTCTGGTGGTGGAGGTGGTGGTGGTGCTTTAAGTTGGATCAATAATCTTGATGTCAGTGGAGAATCAACGTTATACATTACTGTTGGTGTTGGTGGAGATGGTGGAAGCATCGCTGGTACAGATGATGCTAATGCTGGTGACGATAGTTATCTTCGTTTTAATAGTCATTCAGGAACTATTGTTGCTAGAGCAGGTGGTGGTGGCAAAGGAGAATATAGTAATCCAAACATTGTTCAAAATGGTGGAACAGATTATTCAGGAACATATGGTGGTGGAGGTTCTACCAGTGGTGGTGGTGATGGAGGTCGTGGAGGTCGTGGACAAAGTGGTCATCAATGCGGTGGCGGTGGAGGAGCTGGTGGATATTCTGGTGATGGTGGTAGTGGTAGTGATGGATCCCAAAGTAATGCAACCGCTGGATCAGGTGGAGGTGGTGGAGGTGCTGGTGGTTTAAACAGCACAGGAAATTATTTGCCCATAGAAGGTGGTGGTGGAGTTGGTATCTATGGAGAAGGTGTTAGTGGACAAGCTGGTATATCTAGAAGTGGAACAAGTGCATCTGATGTTCAGGAATCAAGAGGTTATGCAGGATCTGGTGGAACATCTAAGGATCCTTCGACTAGCACTCAAGAGAAAGGATATGGTGGTGGAGGAACTGGTAACGAAGATGATGGTGATAATGGAGCGGCAGATGGAGCTGGTGGTGCAGTAAGAGTTATATGGGGTACTAATAGATTATTTCCTTCTACCAATGTAGAAGAAGATGCGGGTGGATCTGATACTAGAGAATATATGGATGGTGATATTGCAGAGTTTAGAATTTATGATCATGTTTTAACTGATGCACAAGTATACCAGAATTATAATGCTACTAAGTCCAAGTATATTAATGAAGCAATTGATACAGCACCTCTAGTTACTTCTAATATTGTAGTTGATAGTAACTTGCTTCTGCACTATGACTTTGGAAACAGAGCATGTTATGAACCTGCTGAGAATATTATAAGACATAGTGAAGACTTTAAGGTAGATGTTGGAAATAGTTGGGGAGAGAATAGTGCAAATTGGTTGGATAATTCAAAAATAATTGCCAACTATGCTTTGTCTCCTTTTAAATGGGATAAAGAAATGAGAGCAAGTAAATTACTTAATGATGCTGGCAGTTCAAAGTGGTTAAGTTTCAGACCAAATTATTTTCTTAATGGATCTTATGATACTACTGGTCAGCATACTATTAGTCTATATGTTAAAGCAATTTCCAATCCTTGCAATCTTTCAATTGGTCAATGGGATGGATTTAGTTTTAGAAATACAATCTTCAATTTAGTAAGTGGTGTAGAAGCTTCTACTACCAACACAGATGCTACTAGTATTCAAGCACTTGGAGATGGGTGGTATAGAATTAGTAGCACTGCAACTAATCAAAGCTCTAACACAGCTTATCAAATGCAACTTGCTGATGGAATAGAATTTTTGATGATGGGAGCACAGATGGAAAAAGGAAATCTTAGTAAATATAATAGAACATATGGAACTCCCTTATCACCACTAAGTTATACCAAAAACCTTGCGGATGGTGGTGTAGTAAGTGGACAAGGACAGATTTTTGGAGCTACATTTAATAATGATGGATACTTTGGGTTTGATGGAACAAATGATAAGATACAAGTATCAAACCCATTAGCAGCAAGTGCCACTACTCCATTTACTATGGAAGCATGGGCACAGATTGCTGCTTTAGGTTCATGGCAAACTGTGTGTTCTATTGGTGGATTGAATACTCAAATAGCATTTTCTTCAGGTAATACTATTAGAGTTGGAAGAAATGGTGGTGGAGGTGGTGTTAATACTAACAGTGGTGTTACTGCAACTACTAACACTTGGTATCATATAGTAGGATCATATGATGGTAACGGTGGAAACGACATTAAAATCTATGTTAATGGTCAACTAGAAGCTAATACTACTATGGGAAGCAATGGTAGTACCAACTCAGGTGACTTTAGAGTTGGAACTTATGGTATTGGTAATACTGGTGGAGAATATTTAAATGGAAATGTAGGTGAGTGTCGTCTCTATAATGCAGCATTATCTACAGCACAAGTTGAACAAAACTTTAATGCTACACGTGCTAAGTACGGTGTCTGATAAATACATAAAGCATAAGTATATCAATCCGAGGAACATAGGTAATGGCAAGAAAATCCATTAAAAGTAATTATTATCTCTTTGATGCGTCCGCTAGAGAGGTTATCATCCCTGGTGGTATTCAACGTGAGCAATTAGTTCTTATCACTAACGTAACATCCAACAAGGTAATCTATAATTTTTCGGATCCTGAACTGACTGCTACTACATATGATATTTCGACTGACGTTCGTAACAATACTACTACGAGAGTAGTGTTGACATATAATACAACCAGCATGTCTGATACAGACAAGTTGCAGATTATCTATGATGACTTTGAAGAGACTATTAAACCAGCAGAAACATATAATGATGCTGTAAACAAGTCAAAGATTTCTCAACCACAGTCACAGATTGATACTGACTTTGAGTATGGTACTCAGGATACTAAGTGGGAATCGTTGGCAATGATCAACAACAACCCATTTGCATATAAGTCACAAGATCCTATTGTTATTACTGAGATGCAAACCTCTACTAATAGTAGAGAAATTGAGGTCTCATGTTCTTCTCCTCCTAGTGCTGGTTCTGCTATCTATGTTCAAGACGCTGAATTCCAAGGTGCGAACGGTGTCTTTATCATTGATAGTGTTGAGACAGTAGGAGCGTTTGTTGGTTTTAGATATACTGCAAAATATGAATGGACTCAGGGTGCTCAGGATGTATATGTTGCTGCTAGAACTGCTATCTATCAGGGTATTCACTTTAGTGGATCTGAGCTTGGTGGATCAATAACCTTGTCCACACCATCTGGAACTTTGTCTGGATCTATTAGAGTAGAGACAACACAAGCACATGGTTTAGAAATTGGTAATGAAGTTGCAATCGCTGGATCTAGTGGTACTAATGTTAATGGTTCATGGGTTGTTGCTAGAGTAGAAACCCCAACTGTATTCTATTATTTCCCTGATGCATCACCATCTGGATCTGTAAACAGTGGAACGATTAAACTATATCCAAGACCACAAGGATCATCAGTACATAGATCTTTTGATGGTGGTGTTAAATTCTCTACTAACTCTAATTCTAAGAACCAACAGGCAATTAGACAAACAAAAAGATATTTCCGTTATCAGTCTGGTAAAGGTGTAGCGTTCTCTACTGGTTCTATATTGGAACCAGCACTACCAAACCTTGATAATATCTCAGCATCTGGTACTACAGTAACTGTTGTATCTTCTGAAGCACATAACGTTACTAGAGATACAGTTGTTGATGTTCGTGGTGTAACTGATAACAATTATAATGGTATTCATTCTGTTACTAATGTCATTGACCCATATACTTTTGAGTATACTGCTTCAAATGCTCCATCAGAATCAGAAGCTTCTGGTGAGTATACTGTAACACCAGTTGATTCATATGGTACTAGGTTGGAACTTGGTATGATGGATCAACAGAATGGTATCTTCTTCCGTTGGGCAAGTGGTAACTTAAGTGTTGTACGTAGAACTTCTACATACCAGTTGGCAGGTAGAGTTTCAGTAGCAAATGGTAGCACTTTAGTTTCTAGTTATACTGCTGCTAATGGACAGGGTACTAAGTTCTCTAAGCAGTTGAAACCAGGTGACTATATTGTTCTTCGTGGTGCTTCTTATCGTGTTGATGGTATTATATCTGATACACAGATGGTTATCTTCCCTGATTATCGTGGACCTAATGATTCTGGAGCACTTGCTGCAGAAAACTTGATTGTAACTAAGACTGTAGAAACAGAATGGAATCAGTCTGACTGGAACATTGACCGTTGTGATGGTACTGGTAAGTCTGGATATACTCTTGACCCAACTAAGATGCAGATGTTCTACATGGATTACTCTTGGTATGGTGCAGGTTTTGTACGTTGGGGTTTCCGTGCATTGGATGGTGACGTTATCTACGCTCACAAGATTCCTAACAACAACCAGAACACTGAAGCATACATGAGATCTGGTAACCTACCAGCTCGTTATGAAGTTAATACTATACCTCCTTCTACTATTGCATCGAAGACATTCTCTAGTGGAGATACTACATTATATCTAAACACAGCACCAACACACTTCCCATCATCAGGAACTCTTCGTCTTAAGAGAACTGTTAGTGGTACTTCAGGTGTTCAGGAATATGTTAATTACACTGGTAAAACTCAATTCGTTCAAGATGTTATTAATGTAAATGGAACTGCAAATACTATTGAAGTTGCATCTACTACTGGTCTAAGTCCTGGTGGTCAGCAGACTATTCTCTTTGATCAACCGTTCTCAAATATTGTTGCTAACAAACCATACTATGTTGCTGCAGTTCCATCTGCTACAACTTTTAAAATCACTTTAACTCAAGGTGACTCAACTGGTATTGCTCTTAATGCACAGGTTGGATCTCCATTGTCTCCACTTGCACGTTCATTCTCTGGATCATTTACTGGTTGTATTAGAGCACAAGCTGGTGCAGCAAGTGTTGATTTAACAATGGCACAAGGTTCATCTGCTGGTACTGTAAGTTCTAATAGTGGTATTCAGAAAGGACAAAGAGTAATTGGTAGTGGTGTTCCTGCTGATGCTTTTGTTCATTCTATTAGTGGTAATAATATTACTCTAAGTAAGGCAGTAACCAGTGGAAACCCAACTGGTGTTAAGTTTGTTCCTCTAGGAGTAGCAACAGCACAGACCTTTACCTATGATTCTACTCAACCTCTTGGTGTAGAACTGATTGGTGCAACTTCTATACCACAGATTAGTCATTGGGGTTCATCTATTATCATGGATGGTAGACTAGATGATGACCGAGCATATGTTTACACTGCTGCTACGAAACAACAAAGACAGATTGGTGCTGGACAAACTAGAGCGGTTATTGCTCTACGTGTAGCACCATCAGTTGACAATGGTATTCCTGGTAACTTTGGTACTAGAGAACTTGTTAATAGGATGCAGTTGGTTCTACGTCAGGTTGACATCTCATCTAATGGTAAGTATTTCGTTGAGTTGGTGTTGAATCCTATCACTAGTGATACTACTAACTGGATTAATGTTGGTGGTACATCTCTTGCACAATATGCTGTGCTTGGAACTCAAGCAGAACTAACTGGAGGAGAAGTTATCTTCGCATTCTATTCTGATAACGGTGTTAACAGTTATAGTTTGAACGAAGTTAAAGAAATCTCTAACTCTATTCTAGGTGGTGGAGGTAGTCAATATGAAAATACTACTTCACCAAACCCAACTGGTATATTCCCAGATGGTCCTGAGGTTCTTGCTATTCGTGTTAGAAACTTAACGGGTGGAAATAGAAACATTGACGCACGTTTCTCATGGAAAGAAGCACAGGCATAAATAGAATGGCCTTGATAAGTTGTAATGACTAATGATAAAAATAAAGAGGTAAAGGAAGAGAAGAAAGGTATCTTTGCTAAGGCAAAAGATGCAATTCTTCCAGACCCTGAGGAGCAAGCAGCCATCATCAGTACAATGGTGAGAATCACAGTGCTGGCCTGGTCTGGAGGGATCTTAACTTTAAACTATGTCGCCATACCTGGCGTCCCTCAACAGAAAATAGA
>Ga0208749_1000224_pt1 | contig 14512 bp, 15 predicted proteins | sample Knorr_S15_td_DCM_FD_185601 | JGI IMG/M metagenome (GOLD analysis project Ga0208749, IMG submission 185601) | Marine microbial communities from Southern Atlantic Ocean transect - Knorr_S15_td_DCM_ad_63m_LV_B (SPAdes) (version 2) | ecosystem: Environmental > Aquatic > Marine > Oceanic | place... | reverse complement strand
GCTTTTTCACTATGACATGGAATTTTCACATCTATTTCATAATTCCTTACATAACCAGGCTTTGATTTTGTCCCAGGAATATATTCTTCCCTATATTCAGTTCTAGTACATGTTAAAGATTTAGGTGTTGAAGCATTCAAATGTAGTAATGGATAAAAACCAAAAAATATTGCAAAAAAGAAAAATTTCATATTTAAAATAAACCTTTTTTTTATTTTAAATGTTTTTAAGTATTTTGCTAGAAGAGATAATACTTCCTAATAAAACAAATATAGAACCAAATATAAAATTGATATTTATTAATTCACTAAAGAATATAACACCCCAAATTGATCCAAAAAATACCTGTAAATAATTAATAGTTGATGCTTCTGACGCAGGTAAATTTTTTAATCCAATAGTTAAAAAAGTTTGGCCTAATTGGGTAAATATGCCAATTCCAATTATCCAAATTAAATCATTTAGGTTAGGTGTAACCCAATTTCCTAATACAATAGGAAACAAAGTAATTACTGAAACTAGCGGAAAATATTTAATTATTATAAAAATATCCTCTGTTGCTGAAAGTTTCTTAACAGTTACGTAAGCCAATGCAGTAGATATTGCTCCAAGAAATGCTATGAAAATTGATAATTTATCAATTTCAACGTTTATATTTTCTAATTGTGAATGATTTAATATTACTAAAATTCCAAGCCAACCTAATATTAAAGCCAATACTGTATTCTTCGTTATTTTTTCATTTATAAATATACCTGCAAAGATAGATATAAAAATAGGATATGTATATTGAATAACTGTAGAAATACTAAGAGGCATGTTTCTTATTGCGTAAAATATACATAGTAATGCAACAGTTCCAAAGAATCCTCTCAATAAAAGTAATTTGCGATTATTTCCCCATGGATTTATTTCTTTTGTCTTTAAGATAAATGAAGTAATTAATAAACTGATAAATGACCTAAAGAAAACTAATTCATATATGTCTATCTTTGGATCAATTTTCTTTACACATACTGTCATCAGACTAAAAAATAATGATGCAAAAACTAAATTAAACTTATTAATTAAGTTTTTTTTATGTATATATTTATATAGCTTCATTTCTTTTAAAAATATTATTGTGAATTTAAGTAGATTCTTTTTTGATTTTGAACTATAACAAATGAATCATTGTTTTTTTTCTAGATAAATATTACATATGGTGCGTTCTATTCATCCAAGAACCATTCAAGAAGTTAAGGAAAAGGCAGATATTGTAGATGTTATTTCTGAGCACATTGTTCTAAAGAAAAAAGGTAAGGAGTTTGTTGGGATTTGTCCATTTCATGATGACACAAAACCGTCAATGACGGTTTCACCTTCTAAGCAATTCTATTATTGTTTTTCTTGTGGTGCTGGTGGTAACTCAATTAAATTCTTAATGGAGTTTACACGCGCAAATTTTTCAGATGTTGTCCTCTCTTTAGCTAAAAAAAATAATATAAATATAGAAAGTCTTGATGGTCCTCAGGATGATGCTTATAAAAGAGAATTATCAAGAAAAGAAGAGCTTTATAAAATTTTAAGAATATCAAAAAACTGGTTTAAGTCTCAATTAAATAATTCATTGGGTAAAGAGGCTATGAATTATTTAAAATCACAAAGAAACTTAAGTAGCAATATTATTAATGAATTTGAATTGGGTTTTGCTCCTAATTCATGGAATGATTTATTTAATTATCTTTTAAAAGTAGAAAAATTACCGATAAATTCAATATTAAGTTCAGGTCTTGTTATATCTAAAGACAATTCTGATAAAAATTATGATCGTTTTAGAAACAGATTAATTGTTCCCATTCATGATATGCAAGGAAGAGTGGTTGCCTTTGGCGGTAGATCTTTAGATGGTCAGGAACCTAAATATCTTAACTCTCCTGAGTCTGAAGTTTTTGAAAAGGGTAAAATGTTGTTTGGATTCGAAAGAGCTTCTAGCAATATTAGAAAAAGTGATAAAGCAATTATCGTTGAAGGATACTTTGATGTTATTTCTCTTCATTCAAAAGGTATTACGAATTCTGTAGCTTCTCTTGGAACAGCACTAAATAAATATCAAATTTCACAACTCTGTAGGTTCACTGATAATAAAAATATAATACTAAATTTTGATTCTGATAACGCAGGCATATTAGCCACAAAAAGGGTGATAAATGAAGTTGAAACCTTGTCAATTCATGATCAAATTAACCTAAAGATTCTTCAGCTAAAAAACTTCAAAGATCCCGATGAATATTTAAATACTAATACTCCTGAAGATTATTTTAATTTAATTGATAATGCTTCTTTTTGGATTGATTGGGAAATTGATCAGATCTTTAATAATAAAGATTTAACTAAATCTGATATTTTCCAGAGTGTTATTTCATCATTGGTTAAGTTATTAAGTAAATTACCTCAATCATCTACTAGAACTCATTATTTACAAAAAGTCTCTGAAAGGTTAAGTATGGGGCAAGCCAGATTAGCGATACAGTTTGAACAAGATTTAAGAAGTCAGGTAAAGGGTTTTCGTTGGCATGGTAGGTCAAAGAGATTCGAACAACCAAAAGAAGTTTCACAGCGTGAAAAAAATGAATCTGAAATAATATTTTATTATCTCCATTGTCCTAATCTTAGGCTATTTATTCGAGAGGAATTACTTAAAAGAGAAATTAACGATTTCAATTCCGACTATATTCGTATTATTTGGGATGCAATTTCAAAAATAGAAGAAGATAATTTAGCTCCAAATAATTTAAATAAATTTCAAAAATCTGATATTCAAAAACTTAATAAAGAATTTTCAAATCTTAACTTAATTTCTTTATTACCAGATCATTTAGCTCTTAATAATCCTGAATTATCAAACAAAATTAATATTTTTATTAATCCAAGTGAGCTATTTTTAACTATGTTAAAAACTCCTAAAGAAAATTTACTTGGAACTCTATCTCTTCTTGAGAGGTACAAATCCTTAAAGAGATGTAGGCACTTGATCGAATCATGGAGTTCTCAAAGATTAAAAACTTTAGAAAATTGTATATCTATATTAATAGATAATTCCTCCTCAGAATCCTCTGACTCTAATAAAGAGATAGATGATCTTTTTAAGGATTTAAACTCTGATGCTATTAAATTTCAAGAATTATATTATACAGAAAGACAACATATAAGTTCTTTAGATAAACAACGTTGTGGTGATTTCATTGCTAGTTAAAAATTTACTCTTATTTTATAAACAATATTTTTTAAGCATTTCTTTTACCTTTCTTGGTTTGTCTTCCAATATATAAGCCTCCACTTCTTTTGAGTATGTTCCGGAAAATTTTGAAGTAGAGAATTCTAAAGCTTTTCTCTTACTTTGATGTAATTTATTTTCTAAATTTTTTATATCACCAACTGTTTTATTTCCATTACATTTTTGTACAACATGAGTTGCTTCATGCCTTAATGCTTTTCTAATTGCACTTTTAATTTTGAAATTATCCTTATTTGAATGGTTTTTTATTCCCTTATATTTTGTTTTCCTTTTTGCATTTTCAGTACATATTACTATTTTATTCTCTTTAAAGTTATGTAGACCTTTTATTTCTTTGTTTATTAAACATTCTATTTTATTTTCTTCAACAAGATAGTTTGCCTTTTCTATTAGTTCTAGGATTTCTTTATCTAATTTACTTAAGAATATAATAAATTCCATATTTTGTTTTGTTTTTATATAACTATAGTTGGAATCTTTCTTATATCTGTTGTAGATGTGCGACTTGATAAATTTCTATTGATTGTCCATTCTCTTGGCTTTTTTGTAATTGCCCATGTAATGGCGTTGTTATTATATTTTTTATTCAATGAGTCTATTGTTTTCATAAGATTTTCTGATTTTTTGATATCTTCCTGAGATTTGTAATTAATAATTGATTTCTGTAAATATTGGCAATTAGTTAGATCCTGCATTAAAACGCCCGCCTTTGATAATTTATACTCAGGATTATAAATTTCTTTAGATAATGCAACTACTATTTTTAAAATGACGTTTGTGTTGTCTGTTGGATTTATAAGCTTTCTATGGAAACTTCTTTGATAATTTTGACTTGAATATTTACTACTTCTCACAAAAACACTAATAGCAGATGTTTTTAAGTTTTGACTTCTCATTTTTGCCGATGCTTTTATTGCATAAATGGCTAATGCTTGAGTTAAATCTTCTAATTTTGAGATAGGAGTACCGAAACTCCTACTTACCTGAATTTCTCTTTTTGGCTTATTACTTTTTATTATGGGCAGACATTTATAACCTTTTAGTTCTAATTGCAATCTTTTCCCTACGACTCCTAATTTCTTAAAGATTTCATTTTCTTTCATATCTCTTAATTCTTGTGCATTTCTAATACCTTTACTTTGTAACCAATTAGATGTTTGTTTCCCAATTCCCCAGATTTTATCTACACTAATTCCTTTAAAATAGGTATTCTCATCTTTGGTTCTAGCTAAATCAAATATTCCTGCTGAATAATCAATATTTTTAGCTAACTTGTTAGCAACTTTTGCTCTTACTTTGTTTTCTCCTATTCCTATTGTTAGGGTGATTCCTAGATTTTGATATGTTAATGTCCTTAATTTTCTGGCCCAAGGATATAGATTTTTATCATTCGGTCTAAGAATTGAGACAAAGGCTTCATCAATAGAATAAATCTCCATTTCTTCACAGTAATTTTTTAATAAATTCATTAGTCTCTTACTGATATCAGCGTAAAGCGAGTAGTTAGAGCTTAAAACTGCTACATCTAAGTTATTTAACCTTTCTTTCTCTTTGAAATAAGGAATTCCCATTTTAATTTTTAAAGCGCGAGCCTCGGGACTTCTTGCAATAATACATCCGTCATTATTGGATAAAATTACTACTGGTCTATTTCTTAAGTGAGGGTTTATACTTTGTTCGCACGAAGCGTAGAAATTATTAGCATCTATAAGAGCTATTGCTTCAACACTTGAAATGGTCATAAGTGGCTATGTATTGAATATATGACAACCCCCCATATCTGTACATCAATATGATTTTGAAATCTGAAGTCTGGATAATTATGATTCTCTGCTTTTAAATATAATTCATTATTTTTTATGGATAATCTTTTTATTGTAAACTCTCCGTCTATCATCGCAATGACAATATTACCTGGTTTAGCTCTTAAACTCTTATCTACTATTATTAAATCTTTATCTTTAATTCCTGCATTAAGCATTGATTCACCTTTAACTCTAAGAAAAAAAGTACTAAAAGGATTAGATATTAAATGCTCATTTAAATCAATATTTTCTTCTGCATAATCATCTGCAGGAGAAGGAAACCCTGCTGATATTGAATCGCTTAATAAGGGAATCTTTAATCTTTCAGAAGTTAAACCAAAGGAATCCAAGACCTTACCTAATAGTATATCTGTACTATACAGCAAGAAGTGGAAATTGGTTGGTTATTAGAAGTGTATGTATTAATTTAAAATTAACTCTAATCTTTTTCTTTAGACGCGATGGTATGGGGAATTGTTCGAAATAGAAATAGCTCTATAAATTTGCTCCAGTAAAATTAATCTAGCTAATTCATGGGGGAAAGTGAGATGTGAAAGACTTAATAAAAGATCAGATTTTTTTTTAACATCAGAACTAATTCCATCAGCATCTCCAACTAGAAAAATGATTTTTTTATTTTTAAAATTTAAAAGTAAAGAAGTTAGTTCAATAGAATTAAACTGTTTACCTTCCTCGCTGAGAGAGATAATAATATTGTTATTAAGTCTAAGATTATTTATATTAAAAGTCTTTAACTCATTAATGATAAGATCAGGCATTCTTTTTTTGTATTGATTAATTCCATCTCTAATCCAATTTTTTTTTATTTTTCCAATAGCATTAATTGATAATCTATTAGTTAGGAGCATAAGAAAATATTGAAATTTAGTTAGTCTTCAAGAAGATAATTAAATTCATCATATAATTCCTCTTCAGTTGTTAGATGCTTTGAATGATTAGCGATATTGGAATTTGTGTTAATGAGATCATTTTCAGAGGATCTTAGTAAATGATTTACTTTAGAAGTTTCGCTAAGGCTTTCTGATTTATCAATTAAAGAATAAAAAATTTTACTTGGATCTTCTAATTTAGTAGGGTTTTTGGTTCTCTGATGTTTTTCAACTGTATTTTTGCTATTACTTATATTGTGATCTTTAGGTAAATCGTTTTTTTTAATAAAAGTATTAAGTTTATCTAAATTTTTTTTTGATAAGCTCATGATATAAATTAGATATTAAACACATATTTAATTTAAACATATTATTTATCTTTTGGATGAATTTTAAAAACCATTATCAAAAAAAGAGATTTGGACAACATTGGTTGGTAAATAAAAAAATATTAGAGACAATTAAAGAAGTTGCTGAGCTTAATGAAAATGATTTTATTCTTGAAATTGGCCCTGGGAAAGGAGCCTTAACATCAAAATTATTAGATTCAGAGATTAGAAAATTACATGCTATTGAATTAGATATTGATTTAATTGATTTTTTAAATAATAGATTTAAAAATAACAAAAAGTTTTCACTTCAGCAGGGAGATATACTTACAACAAATCTAGATTCGATTAATAATAAGATTACTAAAGTTATAGCAAATATTCCGTATAATATTACAGGGCCAATATTGGATATCTTTGTAGGAAGATTAGGATTAATAAGAGAATACAATTATAAAAAAATAATATTTTTAATGCAGAAAGATGTTGTAGATAGAATTTTGTCAAAAGAAGGAAGTAATAGCACTGGAGCACTAAGTGTAAGGATGCAACTTTTATCTAAAATTAAAAAGATATGTGATGTTGATCCCTCTTCATTTAGTCCTCCTCCAAAAGTGTTTTCCTCTGTAGTTGTTTTTGAACCATTAAAAGCAGAATTACGATTGGATATTATATCGGAGAAATATATAGATAAACTTCTTCGAATTGCTTTTAATTCAAGAAGAAAAATGCTTAGGAATACACTTAAATCAATACTTTCTAATGATGAGATTAATAAATTATCAGAATCATCAAAAATATGCTTTAATTTAAGACCTCAAGATCTTTCAATAAATCAATGGATTAATCTTGCGGATAATTGTATTAAAATTAAAAAATAAAATCTAAGTAAATGTCAGAATTATCTAAAAAGAAAATTAGTATAAAATCACCAGCAAAAATAAATTTACACCTTGAAGTTATAGGAAAAAGAAAGGATGGCTATCATGAATTAGCCATGATAATGCAAAATATTGATCTTGCAGATTATTTAGATTTTGAGATTAATAAAGAAGGTTTAATTAAATTAAAATCAGATTGCAATCATTTAAGTCTTGATAGTGATAACTTAATAGTTAAATCTGCAAATCTATTAAAGAAATTATCAAATAATGATTTGGGGGCTAATATTTTTTTAAAAAAAAATATTCCTATAGGAGCAGGATTAGCTGGAGGTTCAAGTAATGCTGCTGCGACACTAATTGGACTTAATATGTTGTGGAATTTAAATCTTGACAACAATGAATTGTTAAAACTATCAGCATCTTTAGGTTCTGATGTTCCTTTTTTCATAAATGGTGGTACTCAATTATGTTTTGGAAGAGGAGAAATTTTAGAGAAATTAAATTATAAATATGAATATGGAGTTCTTCTTTTGAAAAATCCAAATGTTTCAATATCTACAGCTGAAACATATAAAAAATATAGTAATCAATTCATTAAACAAGTTGAAATGACAAATGATCTAATTGATAATATTAGAAATGATTTAAGAAAAGATAGTTTAAAAGATTTTAAGATTAAGGATAAATATATCAAAATCAAAAACGACTTACAGTTAATTGTCGAGAGTGAGAATGAATCTGTAAAGCAAGCATTATATTTGCTTTCAAATTTAAAGAATTGCTTGACATTTGCAATGAGTGGATCAGGACCAACATGCTTTGCTCTTTTTAATGATTTTGATAATGCTAATAAAGCCTTGAATGATAACTATAAATTATTCAAAAAGAATGGTTTTGATTCATGGGCTTGTAAAATACTTGATAAGGGTATAAAAATCGTATAAATTTACCTAAGAATAAAATTAAGATTTTGGAAGATATAAATAAGACTATAGGAGAGAATATTGATAATAAAAATAATCCACAAAAAGGACCTTTAAATTTTTTTGTTGGTTCTTTAACAAGTTTTTTATTGTTTATATCTTTTTATTTAATCAGTAATAAAATTGCAATTTATTTTGCTTTACATAAACCCTCAAATACATCAGAAATAGTCCAAAATATTTCTTCTAGTATCAATACTTTAATAATTGGTTTATCCTTTTTATTAACTTTTTCTTTTGGTTTTATTGGTATAGGTCTTTTTATTGTATTTATTCGCAGTTTTTATGTGAATAAAACTTGAATTATCAATAGTATTAATAAAAGGCTTTAATTTAATGACATTACATGATTTGGGACTTTTAATTCTTTTGCTATCTCCTGGAATGCTTTTATCAATATTACTCCTTATAACTTTTGCTGAAGGAGGATGATTTAACCATAATGGTAAAATTTATATATGTAATTAATTAGGAAATTACTCGTGGCTGGAACCTTATTATTTGATGCTTTGAGAGAAGCAATTGATGAAGAGATGTCAAAAGATGTAAATGTATGCGTTATGGGTGAAGATGTTGGACAATATGGGGGTTCTTATAAGGTTACTAAGGATTTGTATGAAAAATATGGCGAATTAAGAGTTCTAGATACGCCTATTGCTGAAAATAGTTTTACTGGTATGGCAGTTGGGGCAGCTATGACAGGTCTTAGACCGATAGTAGAAGGAATGAATATGGGATTTCTACTTTTAGCATTTAATCAAATATCAAATAATATGGGTATGCTGAGATACACAAGTGGTGGTAATTATAAAATACCTGCAGTAGTGCGAGGACCAGGTGGAGTTGGACGTCAACTTGGAGCTGAACATAGTCAAAGACTAGAAGCTTATTTTCATGCAGTTCCTGGTATAAAGATAGTTGCTTGTAGCACCCCTACAAATGCTAAAGGTCTAATGAAAGCAGCTATAAGAGATAATAATCCTGTTCTTTTTTTTGAGCATGTGCTTTTATATAATTTATCTGAGAATTTACCTGAAGGAGATTATATATGCGCTTTAGATCAAGCTGATATAGTAAAAGAAGGTAAGGATGTTACCTTATTAACTTATTCAAGAATGAGACACCATTGTCTTAAAGCTATTGAAGATTTAGAAAATAAAAATATAGACGTTGAGTTGATTGACTTGATAAGTTTAAAGCCTTTTGATATGGATACTATTTCAAAATCTATAAGAAAAACAAATAAAGTAATTATTGTTGAAGAATGTATGAAAACTGGAGGTATTGGAGCAGAATTAATTGCTTTAATAACAGAAGAATGTTTTGATGATCTTGATGCAAGACCTATCAGATTATCTAGTCAGGATATACCTACTCCATATAATGGAAATCTAGAGAATTTAACAATAATACAACCACATCAAATAGTGGAAAAAGTTGAACAATTATTTAATGGGAGTATTTAATAATGAAAAGAAGGCAAGGTTGGCTTTTTTTTATAATTTTCCTATTAACATTAGCAATTTATTTATTAATTAATTATCCCTTACAGTTAGGTTTAGACTTAAAAGGAGGATCGCAATTAACATTACAACTAATAAAGGAAGAGGGAAAAGTATCTAAGGATGAACTTGAAGCTGTTAAAGCAGTTTTAGATAAAAGAGTTAATAATTTAGGAGTCTCTGAATCGAACTTGCAAACATTAGGACGGGATCAATTGATTTTAGAATTGCCTGGAGAACAAAATCCATTAGTAGCTTCAAGAGTATTGGGTAAAACGGCCTTGTTAGAATTTAGGACTCAAAAGATTGGTACTACTAAAGAATTAAAAAGACTACAACTTCAGAGATTTAAAATAAATGATCTAATTGAAGAATATTCCTTGTTAGAACAAAATAAGATTATTGATGATTTTAATAATATTAATTCACTACTTAACGATATTCAATTAACTCTAAATTATTCTTCTACAAGTGAAGATTTATTTGGAAAATTAATTGATACTAAATTATTTATTAATAATGAAATTGCAAATCTATTCATTAAAACAGAATTATCTGGAAAGGATTTAATTAATGCTGGAAGAAGACAAGAACAAACAAATAATAATTGGGAAGTCTTACTAACATTTAGTAATGATGGTGGAGAGAAATTTGCTGATATTACTAAATCAATAGCTGGATCAGAGCAATTATTAGCCATCATCCTTGATGGTGAATCTATTAGTGAGGCAAGTGTTGGTAGTCAGTTCTCAAATACTGGTATTACAGGAGGTTCGGCCACAATTAGCGGTAATTTTAGTGCTGAAGATGCCAGAGAATTAGAAGTTCAACTTAAAGGTGGATCATTACCCTTACCAATAGAAATAGTTGAAACAAATACTATTGGTGCTTTGTTGGGATCAAAAAATATAATAAAAAGTCTTTATGCTGCTATTAGTGGATTGATTGTTGTAGGGATATTTATGATATTAAATTATAGAATTCTTGGTTTTGTATCTGTTATTTCTTTAATTCTCTATGGATTTTTTAATTTAGCTCTTTACTCTTTAATACCTGTAACATTAACCCTTCCAGGAATCTCAGGTCTTATTTTGAGTATTGGCATGGCAGTTGACGCTAATATTTTAATATTCGAGAGAATAAGAGAAGAATTAAAAAGAGGAAATACTCTTATAAGATCTATAGATAGTGGTTTTCAAAGAGCTAATTCTTCAATTATTGATGGTCATATAACTACTTTTGTTAGTTGTTTTGTTCTGTTCTTATTAGGAACAAATTTTGTTAAGGGATTCGCAGCTACTTTAGGTATTGGCGTTGCAATAAGTTTATTTACTTCTTTAAATTGCTCTAAAACTATTCTTAAATTTTTAACAACTTATCAATCCCTCAGGGAAAGAAATCTCTATCTTAAAAAGGAGAGTTTCCTTTAAAAACTATAGCTCTTTTGCTTTTATGAATTTTTTCAACCTTAATTTAATCAAAAATAGAAAAAAGGTATTTGGTTTTTCATTATTTCTTATTTTTTTAAGTTTGGTAGGGATTTTATATTCAACATTTAATACTAGTTATAAAATGCCAATTAATCTTGGAATGGATTTTATAGGAGGTAATGAATTAAGAATTGAAAGAGTATGTGAGAATGATTGTAGTATTATTTCTCCTGACAAAGTTATAGAAAAATTAAATAAGGTTTCAAAGAACAAAAACCTAGTAAATAATATTAAATTACAATTTCAAAATGATTATAAATTAATATCTATTAGAACACCTTATTTAAAAATAGAAGAATCAAATAATCTCATTAATAATCTTAAAACTGTAATTGGACCATTAAATGATGATTCAAAAAATACTAGATTAATAGGTCCTAAACTGGGAAAAAAACTACTTTTAAATTCTACAACTTCACTATTAGTTTCTTTATTTGCAATTTCTTTATATATAACTATTCGCTTCGATAGGAAATATGCATTTTTTGCCTTACTAGCTTTATTTCACGACTTATTTATTGTTTTTGGCATATTTTCATGGTTAGGAATTTTACTTTCTATTGAGGTAAATAGTTTATTTGCAGTTTCTTTATTAACAATAGCTGGTTACTCAGTTAATGATACAGTTGTTATTTTTGATAGAATTCGTGAAAATTTAAAATTAAAAGATATTGAATATAACGAAACAATTCAAATTTCAGTTAATGAATCATTTAGAAGAACCGCATTTACCAGTATTACAACCTTAATTCCATTGTTAACTCTAATACTATTTGGCTCATATTCTCTTTTTTGGTTTTCAATTTCTCTATCACTAGGAATTATAATTGGAAGTTATTCTAGTATTTTATTAGCACCATCATTTTTACTTAGAGATTAATAATTAACTTTATAAGAGATGAAAATAAATTACTATTTAATACTTTTATTTTCATTAGTTTTAATTGATTTATCTACCGAATTGAGAATATTATTTGATCACTTTACTTTTAATTCACTTTATTTTGCTTTATCTAAGCATCCCTTAGCCTTTTTTATTCTATTTTCCTATCCATATTTATATAAAAAATTAAATAATTAAGTCTATTTTCTATTGCTTTTCATTAATTGCTTCTTTTATTAAAACTTGAATAACCACTGCAAGAGGAAGGGATAATATTAATCCTAATGGTCCAAAAATATAAGTAAATCCAAATTGAGATATTAATGTTAATCCTGGAAGTAAGTTTGTTCTTTTTTTCATAATTGACGGCATTATTATATAACTTTCAATATTTTGTATCAATATATATGCCCCTAATACAGCTAGTGGCTTCCAAAAATTATCTAGTAGTGCTATAGATATTGGAAATATTCCGCTAATTACAGGTCCTATATTAGGAATTATATTTAATATCATTGCTATTAAAGCATTAGAAACAACATATTTAACATCTAATATAGATAAAACTATTAATGATAAAAGACCTACTGATAAAGAGCTTATAACCATTGAAAAAGTCCAGTTAGCTAGTGCAATATTACATTTATCTAAAGTATTTCTAAATTTATTGCGATAGCTTTTCGGAATAATTATCAAAACATTTTCTTTATATTGCTTAGGTTCAATTGATATCATCAAACTTACCACTAAGACAAATATTATTCTTATCAATCCTGATCCAAGGTTTCCCGCTATATTAATTAGGTTGATTAAACTTTCTTGAATTGCTTTCGCTATACTCCCTACATCAGGAATTGGAAAAATATTATTTATAAGACTAAAAACATCAATTACATTTTCTGATTGTTCTCCTAAATATATAGAATTGAATTTATTTATATTAGTATTTAGTAAAATGTTTATTTTTGATAATCCGTTAGGAATATCTAACAATAATTCATTAAATTCTTTTATAAATGGAGGCAATACTAGAAAAAGTATTGTAAAAATTATGAAGGATATAATTGATATAACAGTAAATAAGGAGATTAATCTAGGTAGTTTTAATCTCTTTTGTAATTGATCACATAAATTACATACAATATTTGAAATAACTAATGAACATATTATTAAAAGAAAGAAATCTCTTAATATCCATAAAATCAAAATGGTTATTAATATTACTGCTAACTTAAAATAAAATTTACTATTCAAGTTGAAATTTTCTAATTATTTTCAGAATATCCTAATCCATTAGATTTGGCATAACTATTCGCGAATCTCATAAACCTTTCAAAATCTGACATTTGTTTCCAAATATATATAGCTTCCAAAAATAAGGGTTCCCCATCTACAAACCTTACTTTCACATCCCTAGTCAATAATTCTCCTTCATTATCAATCATCCTCATACCTGTTATTTCACCACTCGTAATGGATGATAAAGCTTGAGGCTTTTCAAATAAAAATATGGCTTGTCCTGTCGAACCATCTTTACCTCTTGTTAACCTTATTTCTGGAACTACAGGTTCATCTATTCCTTCATAAAATTGTATTTTTGATGATTTATTTGCTTTCATAGTAATTAATTTTATTTTTTTATTTTATAAAACTTTTATATAAATCGTTTTTAAGAAATTTATAAAACATTATTTATTAATTCTATTATTTTTTTATCATATTGTAGATTTGTTAAATCTAATTTTTTTATATTTTTTTTACCTATTTTTTCATATTCATAGCATTTATCATAGTATTCTAATACAGCTCTACAAACTAAATCCCATTTTTTTTCCTTTATTGAATTAATAGCAATTTTTGTTCTTTGCGGACCAAGTCTTTTCTTAATCCTTAATATTGATTCCTTCAGCTCATCTTGATTAAAAATACTATATGTTCTAATCAATTCATCTATTCGATTTGATTCACTTCTAATTATTTCAATTCTCTGGGAGTTTTTCATCTGATTAAATAAACCATGAGGTACTTTACAACTTCCTATATTTGAACTTTCAGCTTCTATAAATATATGATCATTATTTTTAAAAGTAATTAATTTTTCAGCAATCATATTTTCATAATGTTCATTAGTTGGTTGTTTTTTCATTCCCAAAGCTCCGAATGTACTTCCTCTATGGCAAGCAAAACCTTCAAGATCAATAGTTTGATAATTATTTTTTTCTAGTAATTTTAATAATTTTGTTTTACCAGTACCTGTTTTACCTCCTATAACAACAAGGTTGTAATTAATATCAAAACATTCGAGTATCCATCTCCTATAGGTTTTATAACCCCCTTTAAGTGTAATACTATTTAATTTAAACTTATCCAATAACCAAGCTATGCTTAGTGATCTCATACCTCCTCTAGCGCAGTAGATTCTTATAAGTGAGTCTCCGATATCACGTTCTCCATTATTATATTTATAAT
>Ga0208749_1000222_pt1 | contig 14567 bp, 13 predicted proteins | sample Knorr_S15_td_DCM_FD_185601 | JGI IMG/M metagenome (GOLD analysis project Ga0208749, IMG submission 185601) | Marine microbial communities from Southern Atlantic Ocean transect - Knorr_S15_td_DCM_ad_63m_LV_B (SPAdes) (version 2) | ecosystem: Environmental > Aquatic > Marine > Oceanic | place... | reverse complement strand
CGTAAATATTTCTAATGAAATCCAAAATCAAAGTAAATCAAACAATATAGATAATCAAGCATTAATTAATAACGTAAATATTTCTAATGAAATCCAAAAAGATAATGAATCTAACGACTTAAAAGAAAAATGGGAACTAATACTGTCAAAATTAGAATTGCCATCAACAAAAATGTTACTCTCTCAACAAGCAGAACTTGTCAGTATTGATTCAGGTGAAGTTGAAATCGCATTATCGCCCAACTGGGAAAATATGATCAAAAGCAGAAAAGTTATTATTGAAAATGCTGTAAAAAAAATATTTGGAGAACAAATAAAACTTAATTTTTCTAGAAAAGAATTAAACACCAGCAACTTAAGCATCTCACAACAAAAAATAAATGAATCCCAACCAAAGGAGATAATAGAAAACAAAAAATCTAATCTAACCGAAAAGCTTTCGCCTAAAGAAGCTTATGATAATAGTTCTACAAACTTAGCAAAATTTTTTAACGGAGAAATTATTGATTTGGATGAATAATTTATACTCCAGTATGAAGAGTTTTTTTCCAAAGAATCTTTTTAGGAAAAATAGACATTTTCATTGCTACCCAAGGTATGACTAAAAACCAATGTGATAAATACACAAGGGATAATAATATTTTTAACAAGTTTCTATTTTCCGAAACTGGACCCTCTCTTTTACAAGAAGCACCATAAAATAAAGCAATTCCTGACAAAGTAAATGCAGTTAGAGAAACTGGCCAATAAATTGGTGATTCAACTAAAGCAATACTCAAAATTAAATCAAGCATAGAAATTATAGGTAATCCATATTGCAAGATGAAAAAAAAAGTCAAATCAAATTTCTGTAAATTATCAATTTTTGTAGTCAATAATTGATCACCATAATCAAAAAACCTTTGCAAACCTCCCTCAGCCCACCTTTGCCTTTGTGAAAATAATGCTGTTAAATTCTCAACTGCTTCCTCCATAACTGGAGGATCCCATAAAATTCCAATTCTGGATTTTGAAAGTAATAATCTTAAACTTAAATCCAAATCATCAGTTACAGTATCCTCATTGAATGAACCACATTCCAATAAGATATCTTTTTTAATTAATTCGCCATTTCCTCTTAATTCACATACTCCAGCCACTGATAATCTTCCGTATTGAAAAATAGCATCATATGCCATCTCCATTGATTGACAGGAAGTTAAAAAATTATTATTGACATTTGTAACTGATTTTCTTAATTGAACTGCAGACCAAGAACCCTCTTCTACAAAACTAAATAATCTTAGTAATGTATCTTTTTTTAATTGCGCATCAGCATCTAAAACTAACAACCATTCTCCGTGTGTAAACTTCAATGCATAATTTAAGGCCCCTGACTTCCCTCCACCAGCGTTTGGTGAACGACTTATGATTTTTAATTTTTCAAATTCTTTAGATAAACGCTCTAAAATTAAAGGAGTCTTATCAGAACTACCATCATCGATTATATAAATATTTAATTTATTCCTTGGATAATCTAAATTGAATAATCTTTCAACTAATCTTGCAATTACATTTTCTTCATCTCTTGCTGCGACTAAAATATCAAGCACAGGTAACTTTATTTCAGAAAGGTTCTTGTTAAAAGTATTTGGAAGAATACTCCTATTAATATTTTTCGAAATTACTAATAAACCATAAAATGAAATCACTAAACAACAAGCAAATATAAGGTAAGAAAAATTTTTAATATCAAAAAAATGTGGAATAATAGTTAACAAAGAACAAGCAACAAAAAATAGGAGTGCCTTTAATCTGCGATTTTTATAAAAACTATTATTCATTAAACTAAATTTCAAAGTATTTTTTTCTCATCGTGACAATATCTCAATTTTTTTAATTTTTGTTCCTGGATAGTAATGATTCAATATTTTTTGATAATTGAATCCTAGTTCAGCCATTTCAATTGCTCCTCCTTGAGACAAACCTACACCATGACCGAAGCCTCCTCCTCTAAAAATCCATAAATTATCATTTAATTTATCAATAGTAAATAAATTACTAGGTAAAAAATTAAATATGCGTCGAATCTCATCTTTCACAAGAACAATATTATTATCTGAATTTTGCACCTTAATTTCTAATTTTGTGACTCTGCCACTCGACCCCCTTTCAATGACATTTAAATCCAAAATAATTCCATTTTTATTGATAAGTTTTTTTTTGATTAAATAATCTGCAATTTTTAAACTAGAAACTTTTTTATTCCAACGAAAAAGAGAATGATTATTTCCATAAAAATCTTTTTTCTCAAAATCTAAAAACTTGTTCAATTCTGAATCTTTCTGAAATGGAATATTAAAAGATTTCTTTAATAATTTTGAACCATCAATTTTTGTTTTCAAGTAGTAAAAATCTTCTATTCTCCAAGACTCACTTGCAGTAGCTGATAAACCACCATTGGATCCATGGTAAAAAGAATTAATTGGTTGATTTTTATATGTGATTATTAAATTTGAAGTTTCTTTTATTGCTTTTTTTACTTTTTTATTTTCAATCTTTGTTGGTTTATAAACTTGGCATTGAGTAGTTATACATAAATGATATTTATCCATACTAAATCTTCCAGCATTATAAATTGCCCAAGTTCTAGCTATAACTGCTTGTGCTTTTAATGCTTCAAAAGGAGACTTTGGTCCTATTTCATATGGCAAAACACCTTGCAAGTAATCATCAAACTTAATTTGTTGAATCAATGTCCAAGTTCCATATGAATCTTTAGCTAAATAAAATCGTTTACCAAAATTAATATTATTGATTGTTATATCTTCCTTAGAAGAAATATATATTGGTCCTTCAAGTTTTTGGAACGTATATTCGCTCTTTAGAAAAGGTGTAATTTGTGATTTATTAATTATTTTAGAAAGTTTATATGTTGATTGATCCTTAGGGAGATTATTTTTAAATGGAATCCAGACTTCCCAATTTTTAGGGTATGCAACAGAAGCTTCAAATCCTTTTGTTGTTAAATTCTTCGCTTGTTTTTGTGCAGATTCATAACTTGCAAAAGGACCAAAGACTAATCTTTCAATAGTATCTGGAGTTTTAATCGGAATATCCTTCCATATAATATTTATTTTTTTTGATTTATGTTTAATTCCATTAAATGAATGCAAATTTAGGAAACCTTTATCAACCTTAAACGTAATATTATTATTCTTAGAAAAGCTATCATTTGTGCCTCCTAAATATTGTTTTAGACCAATCAAAAAACTTCCTTTTTTTAATTCGCTATTAAGATCAATTTTCAAAGATTCTTCAGCATTAGTATTAGATACAAATATTGGGTTGATTGCAGATAATAAAAAAAACCCTGACAATATGTAAAAAAATTTAAATCTACTGAGCATAAGTAATAGCTTTCCTTATCAAATTAAAACTTTAATTTGCACCAATGCATATAAAGGTTTAGATTATTCTAATTAAACATATCTGACTTAAATGTCTAAACTTAAAACTCGTAAATCTGCTGCAAAAAGATTTAAAGCAACTGCTACGGGTAAATTTTTGAGAAGAAGAGCTTTCCATAATCATTTGCTTGATCATAAAAGCTCAAAATTAAAAAGGCATCTATCAACTAAAGCTGTTGTTGATGAAAGAGATGCTGATAATGTAAAATTAATGATTCCATACGCATAAATCTTAAAAACTATTTCTAATATATATCTATGGCACGCGTAAAAAGAGGCAACATAGCCAGAAAAAGAAGAAACAAAATCTTAAGTCTTGCAAAAGGTTTTAGAGGAGGCAACAAAAATCTTTTCAGAACAGCAAACCAAAGAGTCATGAAAGCTCTTTGTAATGCTTACAGAGATAGGAGAAGAAGAAAAAGAGATTTTAGAAGACTTTGGATTTCTAGAATAAATGCTTCTGCCAGAATTAATGGAACAAACTACAGCAAATTAATTAATGGCATGAAAACATCAGAAATAATTATAAATAGAAAAATGCTTGCACAATTAGCTTTAAGTGATCCACAATGTTTCGAAAAAATAGTATCTGCCGTTAGCAAATAGAAAATAGCAATATAATTTAAACAATAATTTAATAAATTAATGGAGATATCTTCCTTTCAATCATATTTGATCATTCTATTTGTCGTATTAATAATAATTGCTATTTTTGTCTTTAGACAATTTCTGAGAATAAGAAAAGAAGAATTAAATTTAGTAAAATTTGAACAGAAAGGGATAGATTCTCTAACGCAGGCTTCGGAATTATATGAATTTGGATCTATTCAAATTAAAAAAAGATTATATGATGAAGCAACTAAAACTTTTCTAAAAGCTGTCGAATATTATGAAAATGAACCTAAAGAAGCCAAAGCTGTCATCGAGAATGCTTTAGGTTTCTCTTATGCAGCTCAAAATGAATTCAAAAAAGCTATCAAGCACTATAACTTAGCTATAAAATCTCTACCAGCATATCCAGTAGCTTTAAATAATCTTGCATCAGCTCAACAACGGTTACTTGAATACGACTTAGCATATGAAACGTATAAACAAGTTTTACTAATAGACCCTTCCAACAAAACAGCACTTAAAAAAAGTAAGGAATTAGAAAAAAGAACTGATTATAACCCTTATAAAGGTATCAAAGATAAGGGGTTCTAAGAATGAAAAATTATTCAAGCTTACAAATTGGAGGGAAACATTTCTCAAATAGATTAATGGTAGGTACTGGTAAATACAGATCTACAGAAGAAATGGTCAAAAGTTTATCAAATTCAGAATCGGAAATTATAACTGTTGCCGTAAGAAGAGTTAAAAATAATAAAACTGGAGAAAATTTATTAGAAAAAATTGACTGGGAAAAATTCTGGATGCTTCCTAATACAGCTGGCTGTACCAATTCAGATGAAGCAATAAGAATAGCTTTATTAGGAAGAGAACTCGCAAAATTGGCAGGTCAAGAGGAAAATAATTTTGTCAAATTAGAAGTAATACCGGATAAAAAATATTTGTTACCAGATCCAATAGAGACTCTTAAAGCTGCAGAAATTTTAATAAAAAAAGGTTTTTTAGTACTTCCATATATCAATGCTGACCCTATCCTCGCAAAAAAACTAGAAGAGATAGGTTGTGCAACTGTAATGCCTTTAGGTTCCCCAATTGGTTCGGGACAAGGTCTTTTAAATTTGTCAAATATATCCATAATTATTGAAAATGCCAACATACCAGTGATAATTGATGCCGGCATTGGAGTCCCTAGTGAAGCTTCTCAAGCTATGGAACTTGGGGCTGATGGAGTTTTAATAAATAGTGCCATTGCTCTAGCTGAGAATCCGCCCCTAATGGCAGAAGCAATAAATTATGGAGTAAAAGCAGGAAGGCATGCTTTTCTAGCTGGGAGAATTAAAAAACAAAGTTTAGCAATAGCAAGTTCTCCGGAAAAGAACATTTCAATTTAGTTAGCTATTAACTGTTGGAGGTGTAGTACCTAATAAAAAAATTAATATTTTATAAAGAAATTTTTTTACTATAAGAAAAAAGATTTGAAACTTTTTACAATATTTTTTCGCAATTTGGAAGCATGCTGTAGTAATTTAATAAATAGATTATGACCCTATTAATTCTGGAGTTTTGAGTGAAAGTTATTGTTCTTGGCGGAGATGGTTTTTGCGGTTGGCCTTGTGCGGTGAATTTAGCAGAGCAAAATCATGATGTGATTATTGTCGACAATTTAAGTCGTAGAAAAATCGATATTGATCTTGAAGTAGAATCTTTAACCCCAATTGCTTCGATATCAGAAAGACTTTCTGCATGGGAAGAGATTGGAGGAAAACCTATGAGATTTCTGAATATGGATATCTCTAAACAATATCAGAAATTACTAAATTTGCTTATTGAGGAAAAACCAGATTCAATTATCCATTTTGCTGAACAAAGAGCAGCTCCCTACTCGATGAAATCAAGTTTCACCAAAAGATATACGGTAGATAATAATGTTAATGGCACTCATAATTTGCTTGCTGCAATAGTAGAAAGTAATTTAGATATTCATGTTGTACATTTAGGAACAATGGGTGTATATGGATATGGATCACATAGAGGTGCAACAATTCCAGAAGGTTATTTAAAAGTTGAAGTACCTCAACCAGATGGAAGCCGCTTTGAAGAAGAAATATTGCACCCTGCAAGTCCTGGCAGTGTCTACCATATGACTAAAACTTTAGATCAATTATTATTTCTTTACTACAACAAAAATGATCTTGTAAGAATCACTGATCTACATCAAGGTATTGTTTGGGGGACAAATACAGAAGCAACTTTGAAAGATCCTAGATTGACAAACAGATTTGACTATGACGGAGATTATGGAACTGTTCTAAATAGATTTCTAATGCAAGCTGCCATTGGATATCCATTAAGCGTTCATGGAACAGGAGGGCAAACAAGAGCATTTATACATATAAAAGATTCGGTAAAATGTGTACAACTTGCTCTTGAGAATCCGCCAAAACCTGGAGAAAGAGTAAAAATCTTTAATCAAATGACTGAAAGTCATCAAGTTGGAGAACTAGCAAAAAAAGTTGCCTCTCTAACAGGGGCTGAAATCAATTATTTACCAAATCCAAGGAACGAAGCCGTCGAAAATGATTTGATAGTTGATAATAAATGCTTTATAGAATTAGGTTTAAACCCAACAACTCTTGATAACGGCTTATTAGAAGAAGTTGTAGAAGTTGCTAAAAAATACTCTAAGAGATGTGATTTAAAACGCATACCTTGTGTTTCATCCTGGACCCAAAATCAAGCTGAAGCAATAAAGACTAATTAAAATTTCTGAAATACTTACCTGAAGAAAGTGAAAATTGCATTATTTACTGAAACTTTTTTACCTAAAGTTGACGGCATAGTAACAAGACTGACTAAAACTATTGAATTTTTAATAAAAAATGGTGATGAAGTTATAGTTTTTTGTCCTGAGGGATGTCCAGAGTCATATATGGGAGCAACTGTATTTGGAGTGGCTGCAATGCCATTACCCTTATACCCAGAGTTGAAACTTGGTCTGCCAGGTCCTGCCGTTTCAGATAAGTTAGAATCATTCAAACCAGATTTAATACATGTTGTTAATCCAGCTGTACTTGGTTTAGGTGGTATATGGTTGGCGAAAACAAATAATATTCCTTTAATTGCAAGCTACCACACTCATCTTCCTAAATATCTTGAACACTATGGTATGGGTATGTTGGAGCCACTTTTATGGGAATTACTAAAAGCAGCTCACAATCAAGCCTTATTAAATTTATGTACTTCCACAGCTATGGTAAATGAGTTAAAAGATAAAGGTATTCAAAGGACTGCTCTATGGCAAAGAGGAGTAGATACTTTCAGTTTTCGACCAGATTTAAGAAGTGAGAAAATGAGAGAAAAATTATTTGGTAAATATAAGGATGCTAATTATCTATTGATTTATGTAGGAAGGTTATCAGCAGAAAAGCAAATTGAGAGAATAAAACCAGTTTTAGAAAGTATTCCTAATGCATCTCTAGCACTTGTAGGTGACGGACCATATAGAAACCAGCTGGAAAAAATCTTCGAAAATACCAAGACTAATTTCATAGGATATTTGTCTGGCGATGAACTTGCCAGCGCTTATGCCTCTGGAGACATATTTTTATTTCCTTCGAGTACAGAAACACTTGGATTAGTTCTATTAGAAGCAATGGCGGCAGGATGTCCCGTGATCGGAGCAAACAAGGGAGGAATTCCAGACATAATAAGCGATGGTGTTAATGGTTGTTTATATGATCCTGATGAAATAGATAACGGGGAACAAAGCTTAATTGAAGCGACAAAAAAAATTCTAGCAAACGAAGATAAAAGAGAAGTTATGAGAAAAGAAGCAAGAAATGAAGCTGAAAAATGGGATTGGAATCAAGCAACTTTGCAATTACAAAATTATTATTCAAAAACACTAAAAGATATAGAATCAAGCTAAATTCATTCAAGCAACATGTGGTGGTGTAGGGCTATTGTAAGAACTTATAGGCAAGATTAAAGTAGCAATTCTTTGATTCTTTTCAGGTCTCTGTTTTTTTGAAAATCTTTTCCCAAAAGGTACTCTTATAACATTAGTTCCTTCTGGAGAGAATACTTTTGAATTATTCTCAGAGAAATTATTTACAAAATTTGGTAAGTCCAAATTTTTAATTGGTAAGTTTTTAACATTACCAGATTTAGATTCTTTGCTCATAGCTTCAAATACCCCAAAAAATTTGATGCTTGAATATGATAATAATAAAATTTAAAAAATTTCTTTAAAAAAATATTAAATTTTGATTCACATTTATATTAACTTGGAAAATATAAAGGTGCTAGTCTTCTAAGCACATTTCTTCTCTTCCATTACATCATCATCGTTAAGATTACATGAACAAATTAAATTCCTATCACCATAGGCATTATTAATTCGAGAAACTGAAGACCAAAACTTAATACTAGATTTGGTTACGTAAGGGAAAGAAGCTTTTTCTCTTGAATATGGGTAATTCCAATTATCAGAAATCAACTCATCAATTGTATGAGGGGCATTGCTGATTACATTATTATTTCGTAGATCTAGATTATTTTCTATTTCATTAATTTCTTCCCCTATTAGAAGCATAGCTTCGCAAAACCTATCTAATTCTTTCAAATTCTCACTTTCAGTGGGCTCTATCATTACAGTTTCAGGAACAGGCCAACTTATTGTTGGTGCATGAAAGCTATAGTCTATTAATCGTTTCGCTAAATCATTTACACTCAATCCAGTTTTTGATTTTAAATCCCGAAAATCAAGAATACATTCATGCGCAACAAAATTATTTTTTCCTGTGTAGAGAATCTTAAATTTATGCTTTAAGGAATAAGCAATATAATTAGCAGACAAAATTGCATGCGCAGTTGCTTTCCTTAAACCACTGAGACCAGCCATTTTGATATACATCCAACTGATTGGAAGAATACTTGCACTTCCAAACTGAGCAGAAGAAACAGAATATCCTTGATTAGAATTATGATTTACTTTTAATGAATGAGTAGGTAGAAATGAACTTAAAGTCTCTGATGCTGCCACTGGACCTACTCCTGGACCTCCACCACCATGTGGAATGCAGAATGTTTTGTGTAAATTCAAATGGCAAACATCAACGCCATAGTTCCCAGGTTTGCATAATCCAACCTGAGCGTTCAGATTTGCTCCATCTAAATAGACAAATCCTCCAACAGAGTGAATTAAGTCACATATCTTTCTGATTTGTAATTCAAAAACTCCATGGGTAGAAGGATAAGTCAACATTAGAGCACCAACTTGTTTATTAAATTTCTGAACCTTTATCAATAAATCATCATAATCAATATTACCTTCAGCATCACATTGAATAGTTACTACATCAAAGCCAGCCATAACTGCACTAGCAGGATTTGTCCCATGAGCACTTTTAGGAATTAAACATTTTTTTCTTGAAAAATCATCTTTTGATTCGAAATAAGATTTTATTGCTAATAAACCTGCAAACTCACCTTGAGAACCAGCGTTGGGCTGAAAAGAAACTGATTTCAAACCTACAATTTCACTTATCCATTTCTCAAGATCAGATATTATTTTTGAATAGCCTTTAGTTTGATTTTTTGGAGAAAAAGGATGAATTGAGGACAAATTAGTCCAAGAAACTGGATTTAACTCTGCCGCAGAATTTAATTTCATAGTACAGCTTCCTAATGGCATCATTCCATCCACTAAAGAAAAATCTTTTTCAGCAAGTCGAAATATGTATCTCATTAATTCAGTTTCACTTTGGTAATTTGTGAATATATCTTGCTGCATCCATTCACTGGATCTCAAAGCTAAACTTTCAAAATGAAATCCCTTATCAAATTTTATAGGCTCTAAATCTTCTTTTTTTTCTATAAGGTTTGCTATGAAAGTCACAATATCTTTGATTTCTTTTTCATTACTAAGCTCATCTAAAGAGATCCCAAAGCCAGTTGAATCTTCAATAGTTGATCCCAACGGCAAAATTCTTAAGTTATACCCATTTTTTAAAGCTTCATTATGGATCTTGTGGGAGTGCTCAGAATAAACGTCAACACTATCAAATCTAATCCCATCAGGAATATCAAAACCTAAATCAACCAAACATGATTCTAAATTTATTCTCAACTCCACTAATCTCTTAGCAATTTGCGTTAATCCAGAGGGTCCATGATAAATAGCGTAAAAAGAAGAAATTATGGCTAACAAAGATTGAGCAGTACAAATATTACTAGTAGCCTTCTCCCTTCTAATATGTTGCTCTCTTGTTTGCAATGCTAGTCTTAAAGACTTTTCTCCATTTTTAGAGAGAGATTGCCCAACAATCCTTCCAGGTATCAGCCTTTTATATTTTTCGCTACATGCAAAATATGCGGCATGGGGTCCACCAAAACCCATTGGAACACCAAATCTTTGCATACTACCCACTGCAACATCAACACCAAATTCAGAAATTGGTTTAATTAAAACTTGTGCCAGTGGATCAAGACATGCCGTTACAATAATTTCTGATCTATGTGCTTGGGATATTAAGAATGTGGGATCAAATAATTCCCCATTTTTACCGGGTAATTGAAACAAAATTCCAAAGACATCATCATGATTAGGAAGGTTGCGTTGAGTAAAGCGTTTTAAGGATATTCCCAAAGGTTTTGCTCTGGTTTGTAGAACATTAAAAGTATGATCAAAAACATTTGATTCCACTAAGTACACTTTTGAAGATTTATTTTTTCTTGCGGCAAAACTCATGGCCATAGCTTCTGCAGCAGCAGTTCCCTCATCTAACAAAGATGCATTGGCGACAGGGAATCCTGTTAGTTCACAAACAATAGTTTGAAAATTAAATAGAGCTTCTAACCTTCCTTGTGCAATTTCTGCTTGATAAGGTGTATAAGATGTATACCATCTTGGATTTTCGAGAACATGTCTTTGTATTACTTTAGGCATGTGATTGTCATAATAACCAAGGCCTATTAGTGATCTCATTTTGGTATTTTTCTTCGCAATCTCTTCTAATTCATTCAAAGCTTCAGCTTCAGAGCAACCTTTAGGTAAAGATTCAGAAGATTTATCTTTTAATTGAATATCTGCAGGAATAACTTTATCTATAAATTCATCAATATTTTTAAAGCCAAGTTTTCTTAGCATATATTGCTCATCAATATCTCGCAAACCAAGATGTCTATCTATAAAAGAATCTAAAACTTTAGATTTCATATTAAAATATTTTTCTTTAAAATAGCTCTTTTTTAAAAATTTGCTTTATTTTGGTACAACCTTTGATTTATATTCTTCGGAAGTCATCAAATCATCTAGTGAAACTTTTGATAATGGTTCAAAAATTACTAACCAACCCTCGCCAATTGGATCATTCTGCAATACTTCAGGATTATCAACAACAGTCTCATTGATAGATATAATTTTTCCTGCAAAAGGGAGATAAACTTCTTCTACAGCTTTCACAGATTCTATTGTTCCAAAAGTCTCACCTTTTTGCAAAGTAGCTCCTGAATCAGCTAATTCAACAAAAACAATATCCCCTAATTGATCTATAGCAAATTCACTAATACCAATTTTTAATAATCCTTTTTCCTCAAGAACATATTCATGGGTATCTGCGTAGTGCAGGTTATCTGGGAACTTGTAGGACATGATTAAATTCAGGAAGAAATTAGAGACTCTTTTGTAATAAAATTCTCCTCTAATAATTCATATAATAAGTGAATTAATGCAATTTTGATGTGTGACATGTGAGCACCACCTTGAACAAAAATATTATATGGCTCTCTTAAAGGAGCATCAGCAGAAAATTCGCTTGTACTACCTTCGATAAATGTCCCTCCAGACATCAATAATTGAGAATCATATCCATTCATTGGTGATGGGACTATGTTTAAAAAAGAATCTACAGGAGAGGAATTTTGAAACGACTGACATACTTTTTGCACAAGATATGGATCATTTAATCTAACTGACTGTATTATGTCTGATCTATACGTTCCCGGTTCTGGCAAAACCATGAAACCCAACTTTTGAAACACTGCAGCAACCATATCCGCACCCTTTAATGATTCTTGAACCATTTGTGGTGCTAAAAATAAACCCTGCAAAATTAATCTTCCTAGTCCGAAATTAATTCCTGCAGATGAACCAATTCCTGGTGAAGTGAGTCTAGAGCATGCCATTTCAACTAAATCTGAATCTCCTGCAACGTACCCACCTGTAGGTACTATTGTCCCTCCAAGATTTTTTATTAATGAACCAGCAATAATATTGGCCCCTTTAGTGATTGGTTCACTATCTTCAACAAGCTCTCCATAACAGTTGTCAACAAAACATATACAGTTAGGATTTAGAGAATGAATAAGATTACATATATTCTCTATCTGATGATTCGTGAGAGATTTTCTCCAACTATAACCACAACTTTTCTGTATAAAGACTAATTGACATGAGTTATTTTTAAAAAAATCAATAAGTTTTCCCTCAAAGCAATCAATTATTTCGAAAATATTTATTTGTCTATATTTAATTCCAAAATCTATTAATGAGCCTTTGCCTTTACCTCTTATTCCTATAACTTCTTCTAAGGTGTCATAAGGTTGACCTGTAATAGATAACATTAAATCGCCAGGTCTTAAAATACCGAATAAGACAGAACTTATTGCATGCGTTCCACTGACAAATTGCAATCTTACAGCTGCTTTTTGAGCACGAAATACTCTTGCATATACTTCATCAATTTTTTCTCTAGAAATATCATCATAGCCAATGCCAGAAGATTGATTGAAGTGATTAGTGGACACTTTTTCTTCCTTAAAAATCTTCAAAATATTATCTAATCTATGAAACACCTGATTAGACCTCTCTTTAAAAACAGTACTTAGAGTCTCCTCAACAGAAAAAACCGTATCTTCCGCCAATCTGAAATTATGATTTTTTTGTTTCATTACTATCAAAGCTTATTTTTTTTTCAGAAACTAAATTCCTTAATTCTTTGAGGAAGGCATTAGGTCCACCTCCATCAAAATAAGAAAGTTTTTTTGAAGTCTCATATAAATCCAACAACTCTCCGTCTAATTCTTCTGCTGTATAGTCTCTTATTCCTGCTATTACTTCAGCAAAACGATCTCTTCGAATAGATTGCGTTACTGAATAAGCATCCATTACTGAAGTCTTACATGATCTCCAAGTACTATTCTGACAAAAATGATGAGAAAGAACATCACTTAAATCAGAAGCTTCTTCATCTTCTATATACCAATCAAAAGAAGAAGGGAGAGATTTTAATCCTGAGAAAATTTCAAATAACTCTCCTGCCGTTAGCGGATAACCAGAATCACTTCTTAAAGGCTCTGCAGAATCTTTTAAAGACTTCCATAATTCTGGATAATCACTTTCTAAACGATCCCTGATTGTTTCAATACCTTGATCAAGAATCGTATTGACTTGAGCCAAAGCAAGAAAAACCTCAGGACCAGGTGACGACAGCTTTCCATTCCTGAGATTAGAAATTTGAGAATTATGAACCCTTCCCAAGTCAAGAGTCTCTGATAAAAGAGGCAGAACTCTATGAGACCAGCCATTTCTTTCATGCCAAAGATGTATCAAATGAGCCATTGCCCTTCGACCTCTTAACAGTTTATCGCGATATCCAGTGCTCACTAATAATTAATATTATCGATAATATAGTATGATATCATTACATATCGATATTTTTAGAATAGTCCTTCAATAATTATGAATTCAGTTATCTTCCAAGAAACAGCAAAATTAAAAAAACCTGTACCAGCAGAAAGGGTTTTAGAACTTTCAGCAAAATTGATGGAGCCCTCTAGTCATTCAAAAAAATACCCTCCAAGAATACATAAAACATGGGGGACCATTGTTTTTATGATCATAATTCATATACTTTCACTGCTAGCTTTACAACCACAATTTTGGAGTGTCCCAGCAGTTATTTCATTATTATTCTTTTACTGGGTTACTGCTTGTTTAGGCGTAACTCTTGGATATCACAGATTACTTTCACATAGGTCTTTCATTTTACCAAGGTGGTTAGAGAGATTTTTTGCTACTTGTGGAGCTATTAGCTGCCAGCATGGACCAATAGATTGGGTAGGTTTACATAGGCATCATCACTCTTTCTCAGATACTGAAGTCGACCATCACAACAGCAAAAAAGGTTTCTGGTGGAGTCACATGGGTTGGATGTTTAAAGATGTTGAGGCTCTACAAGCTGTCCCCAAATTAAGTGCAGATTTAATTAAAGATCCATATTATAGATTTCTCAACAAATATTTCTTGTTTTTACAAATCCCTATTGGTCTATCTCTCTATGTAATTGGAGACAAACTAGGAGTTGGCGGGTGGTCTTTAGTCCTATGGGGGATACCTTTGAGACTTGTTGTTGTATATCACGTAACTTGGCTAGTAAACTCTGCTACTCATTGTTGGGGAGAAGCTCCTTTTGAAAGTGGTGATTCCTCTAAAAATAATGCTTGGGT
>Ga0208749_1000221_pt1 | contig 14580 bp, 17 predicted proteins | sample Knorr_S15_td_DCM_FD_185601 | JGI IMG/M metagenome (GOLD analysis project Ga0208749, IMG submission 185601) | Marine microbial communities from Southern Atlantic Ocean transect - Knorr_S15_td_DCM_ad_63m_LV_B (SPAdes) (version 2) | ecosystem: Environmental > Aquatic > Marine > Oceanic | place... | reverse complement strand
CTGCTGGTTTTTTAGCTGCTGGTTTTTTAGCTGCTGGTTTTTTAGCTGCTGGTTTTTTAGCTGCTGGTTTCTTTTTTGGAGCTGGTTTTTTTGGGGCCATTACACGTCCAAAAATCTAACGTCTTTGGCGTTCTTTTCTATAAAGAGTTTTCTCTTAGATACGTCGTTACCCATTAGTACCTCGAACATGTCGGAAGCTTTGGCCATCGCTCCTTTGGCGTCTGCAAGTGTAACTTTAATAAGTGTTCTTGTTTCTGGGTTCATTGCTGTGTCCCACAACTCACCAGCATTCATTTCACCAAGGCCTTTGAATCTACTGATATCAAATTTTTTGTTTTTATTTTCCTTTTTAAACTTATTAAGCGCCTCGTCGTCCTTTAAGTAGGTTATTCCAGAAGAAGCTTTAAGCCTGTAAAGTGGTGGTTCTGAAATCCAAACTTTTCCGCTTGTAATTAGTCCCGGCATAAATTTAAAGAAAAAAGTTAATAATAGGGTTCTTATGTGTGCACCATCTACATCAGCGTCTGTAAGAAAAATTATTTTGTCATATCTTGACTCTTCTCCGTTGTACTGTGCTTTAATTCCTGTTCCGATTGCTTTTATTAAAGCGCTAATTTCTTCATTTTGAAGAGCTCTATTTTCTGTAACTTTCTGAACATTTATTATTTTGCCCCTTATTGGCAAAATTGCTTGAACCCTTGAGTCTCTTGCTTGTTTTGCAGGACCCGCTGCTGAATCACCTTCAACAATAAATAACTCACTTTCTGTTGGGTCGGTAGATGAACAGTCAGCTAGTTTTCCGGGCAGTCCTGATGTTTCAAGAATACTCTTTCTTTTGGTAAGCTCTCTTGCTTTTTTTGCACTCATTCTTGCTTTTGCTGCAATAGCGCACCTCTCAACAATAGCTCTTCCTTCTTTAGTATTTTTAGTAAGCCATTTTGGAAACTCATCATTTATCAATACCTGGACTCTTGATTTCATTTCTGTATTTCCAAGTTTTGTTTTTGTTTGTCCTTCAAACTGGGGTTCTTTAACTCTTACAGAAACGACTCCTGTCATTCCCTCTCTAATATCGTCTCCAGTAAGCGAGATGTCTGAGTGTAGGTTTCTTTTTTTTGCAAAATCATTTATAGCTTTAGTAACTGCTGTTCTGAGCCCTTCTTCGTGTGTACCACCCTCTAGTGTGTGAATGTTGTTTGCAAAGCTTTTTACAGTTACGTCGTCTTCATTTTTCCACTGTAGGGCTACTTCAATTTCAGAGTCTTTTGTTTGGTCAGAGAAAGAAATTATTTTTTCATGAAGAGGTTCAAATCCTTCGTTTAAGTATTCAACAAAATCTATAAGACCCCCTTTAAAGTGAAACTCTTCTTTTGTTGCTGGTTTAACCCTATTGTCAGCAAGGGTAATTTTTAAACCTTTGTTTAGAAATGCTGTTTGGCGTAGTCTTTCAGAGACAATGTTGTATTCATAGGTCTGGGTTTCATCAAAAATTTCTGGATCAGCAAGAAAATTAACTTTTGTTCCTGTTTTTTTAGACGCTTTTCCTCTTTTGATTTTTGTTTTAGGTTTTCCTAGATCAAATTCTTGATTCCAAACATGTCCGTCTCTTTGAACTTCTACTTTAACAAAGGTGGAGAGTGCGTTGACCACTGAAATTCCAACACCGTGGAGACCACCGCTAACAGTATATGCACCTGATTCAAATTTTCCTCCTGCGTGAAGGGTTGTTAGAACTGTCGTAAGTGCTGAAATTTTAGTTTTTGGATGGGGCTTAACCGGAATACCGCTTCCATCGTCTTCAACAGTTACTGATCCGTTTTTTTCTAAAGAAACTGTTATTTTAGAACATCTACCCGCCATTGCTTCGTCAACTGAGTTGTCTAAAACTTCCCAAATAAGGTGGTGTAGTCCATTGGGCCCTGTAGACCCGATATACATAGCCGGTCTTTTTCTAACTGCTTCAAGACCCTCAAGAATTTTTATATCTTTTGAATCATAACTATTTGAATCTTTTTTAGACACGAATTATCTCCAAGATACGCTTCTATTTATTTGTTACAGCCCCTGCTGAAATCTTATTTTACTAGGTTTATAGATTATTGCTTAATATTGGATATTTGAACATCTATGTTTTTAAGCTTAATTTTCGTGTTTTTTTCAATATTGATAATTAAATTTTGTTCATCAAGTTCAACAATTTTCTTAACTCTTGAGTTTTCAACATAAACAACCAGAGTTTCACCTAAAACTGGTCCAGTTACAGCGTCCTCAATCCACCTATAGTGAGATTTAGTTAAATAATTTTCAACCCTTTTAGATTCTTTGAAATTTATACCTAGAGAGTTTATGTTTGAGTCTATTTTTACCGGTTCTTTGTTTGGCACTATTCGTTCGTTCTAACTGGCATAAGTAGGTACTGATAAGTTTCTTCTTCACCTTGGATTACTGCTGGTTTGTCATGTCCCGAAAACCTTAAAAAAGCTTTTCCACCATCTAAGACCTCAATACCTTGAATTAAATAATTTGGGTTAAATGAAATTCTAAAATCAGAAACATCTCCAACTTCTAATCCGAGGATGTTGATGTCTACCTCTTCAACCCCTCCTCCAATGTCTTTGTTTGTTGATGAAATGTTTAGAGTGTTTTCATTAACAACTTTTAGTGTTACTGGGATAAAACCCTCGGCAACAACCGTTGATCTGTCTAGGGATTCTAAAATCTTTCTTTTGTCTACTTCAATTGAAAAAACGTTTTCTTTTGGAAAAAGTGCTTGGTATTCGGGGTAGTTTCCTTCTAGTTTTCTAACAGATGTGTAGTATTTTTCGTTATAAAAATGAAGTTCTCTCTCTGTTGAGTTTATAAAAATTTTATTTTCACTGTCTTCAAAAAGCTTTATGGTTTCGTTTAAAGACCTATAAGAAACAATTCCTGCATCCTTTATTGGAAGGTTTGATATTGTGTTTGTTGCCAATCTGTAGCTATCAGTTGAAACTAAGGTTGTTTTTTCTTCTGTGTTGTCAAAATAAACCCCTGTAAGTATTGGTTTTCCTCCCTCTGGAGAAGCGGCGATTCCAACCTTCCTTAAAGCTGTAAACAATTCTGTTGGTTCTAGTTCTTGGCTGTTTTCTTCTTCGTAAGAGTTTTCAAGTAGGGCTTTTGGGTATGTGAGGTGATCTAGTTTTCTAAGTTTATATTCTGACTTTTCCGTCTCAATCATTACTTCGCTGCCTAGGTCAGAAAAAACAACTTCTCCTGGTGCCATTTTTCTTACAACCTCCGACAAAACCCTAGAACTAACAAGACACTCTCCATCAACCATAGACTCTACATCAAGCCTGGCTTTTATTACTAGGTCTAGGTCTGATCCAACAACCTCACAAGAACCCCCTTCAACCTTTATGTATATACCTTGAAGAGACGGTGTAGAGGGTTTTACATCTACCGCTCTTGAAACCGATAAAATGACGTCTTTTAGTTCTTTTGTTTTAGATTTGAACTTCAATTTATTCCTTTATATATATAACAACAATAAAGCTGTTTGAATTGTTTAATAAACGAAACAAGCCTTTTGTATGCTTTCTTTCTCTGTAGTAAGTTTTAAACATTTTAGACCTTCTCCAGCGAACCGTCTCTAAAAAGTAATTTATTGTTGAAAATGTTTATTTCTTTCTTCAAACCAGGAGAACCCTCAACTTTTTTTATTGAGGAGAGAACTGTTGAGTGAGATCTATTACCCACATATAACCCAATCTGATTTAAAGAGTATTCAGTATGTTTCCTCATCAAGTAAATAAAAAGGTGTCTAGCGTTGCTAACTTGCTCGCTTCTATTTTTTGACAAAACAAGCCTTTTGTCAACTTGGTATAAATCGGAACAATAATCAAGAATAAACTCGGGTGTTAGTTCTAAAACCTTGTTTTCACTATACATAGAAACAAGTTCAGCAACATATTTAGCATTACCGTCTCCAGTTTGTTTATTTATTATAAGATTGTTAACAACACCGTTTATTTCTCTAAAGCTCTGGAAATCTAAAGACACCAACAGACTAAACTCTTTTTTTGTTATTAAGTTTCCACCATATTCTTCGTTGCTTTTGTTTAAAAGTTCGGAGAATATTTTTTTATCAGGTTTTTCGATATCAGTAACTAAACCGTTTAATATTCTTGATACCAACCTTTCAGGAAAACCAAGCAAATCTTGTGGTTTTTGATCAGATGCTAAAACAACCGCCTTTGAATTGTTTAAAAAATAATTTATGGTGTGAAAAAGTTCTTCAGAAACACCTTTTTTGCCAAGAAAAAACTGAATATCGTCAATTAACAATATATCAACAGACCTAATTTTGTTTTTAAAAATATCTATATCCTTATTTTTTATTCCACTTATATAAGATTCAAGAAAAGACTCTGAATCAATATAGAAAGAAGAAAAAGATGATTTTTCTATAGTTTTGAGAAGATGGGTTTTTCCAACGCCTGGTTTTCCATAAACAAAAAGTGGATTAAAACGACTCCCCGGGTTTGTGACCACATTCTTTGCAGCAGTAACAGCAAGGTTGTTACATGAACCTATAAACAAATCGTCAAAAAACCCAAGATCAAAAACCGGTTGTTCTTCTACAGGTTCTTCTTCAACTCGTTCCTCTACAACATCTACTGAAACCGGGTTATTTACAAAGGACTTATCAAGTATAAAAACACAATCAAAACCAGGACTTATTGTTTTATAAACCTTTTCTATGTTTTTTAAAACTTTTTTTTCAATTGAGTTCTTTATAAATTCTGAGCCAACATAAATATTTAAATTTCCATCAGATCCAACATCAAAACGAACCTGGTCAAGCCAATATCGGTCTGTCTTGTTTTCTATTACACTATTTAACTTGTCTTTAAAGTCTTGTAATTGACTTTTCATATCTCCACCCAACTTTATTAAACATAAACGACACTTTTAATATTTCATAGAGTGTGAAAACCATATTAAATTTTTTGAACAGACCACTATACGACTCAAAACACTGTATTTATTGGGTTTTATATGTCTAAAACTACTAAATAGCCAAGCATTGGTTGTTGTTATGAGATGTTAGTTAGTTTGTTTTTCGCGAGTTATAAATACTTTTCGCGAAGTATAAAAATTAAAAATAAATTTGGTTTGTTTAAATACTTTATTGATTTATTGTTAATTAAAGGTAAAAAATGAAAAGAACTTATCAACCTAGTAATAGAAAAAGAAGCAGAAAACACGGTTTTAGATCAAGGATGCGAACAAGAGCTGGTCGCGAAATTCTTAAAAGAAGAAGAAAAAAAGGTCGAAAAATTATCTCTGCCTAGGTTTTGTTAGTGAAGTTCACTGCATTAAACAAAAAAAATCATTTTAAAAACCTGAGAAAAGAAGAATTCTGCATTGCAGAAAATGGCGTAAAAGTTTTTGTAAAAGAAAATAATGTTGACACAAACAGACTTGCAGTCAGCATTTCAAGCAAACACGCTAATGCTGTAAACAGAAATAGATTTAAAAGAAGGATTAAAGAAGCAGTAAGGGGTTTTGAAACAGATTTAAGCATTGATATTTTGGTTGAAGGAGATTCTAAGTCTCCACTTCTAAGGCTAAATGATATTGAAAAAATCTTAAAAAAACACCCACTGCTCTAGTTAGAAAATGAAAATTGTTACGGTTTTATACCAGGTATTAAGATCACTGCTTTCCTATTTTGGTCTAGGTAGTGGCAATTGTATTTATTATCCAACATGTTCACAAGTAATTACCGAAAGTCTTGAAAACAGTGGATTTATACGCACAATTCCAACAATTTTAAAGAGAGCTTTAATATGCAACCCTATATATCAGAAATTTGGTAAAAATTGGCAATATTAGAACCATTTGCTCTTGCTATAGGATTTATGCTTTCATATGTATATGACTTCACCTTGTCATATGGTTTTGCAATAGCAATTCTAACTGTCATTATAAATGTAATTATTTTTCCCCTCACACTACGACAGACCAGATCTACAAAGAGAATGCAAGACGCTCAGTCCGATATTAAAAAACTACAAAAACAACACAAAGACAACAAAGAAGAACTCAACAAAGCTATGGCAGCCATGTATAAAGAAAAAGGCATCAATCCACTTGGTTGTATTTTGCCTTTAATTATTCAAATGCCTATTTGGTTTGCCCTGTTTAGAGTTTTGAGAGAACCTTTAAACTTTATTCCATCAAATTCAATTCTATTTAAAGATCTTGAACTTAGTTCAAGTCTTACATTTTTTAATATGGACCTCCAGATACCGCCCTCCGAAGTAACAGAGTGGATAGATAGAGTTCCTTATTTAATTTTGATTTTGTTTGTTATTTTGACAGCTTTATACCAGCAGCAACAAATTACAAAAAAATCAGGAAAAAGCGACAATCCCCAAGCCCAGCAAATGCAAATGGTGGGTAAAGTAATGCCATTATTTTTTGGATTTATTTCTTGGACATTACCTACAGGACTTGTTGTTTACTTTTTAACTGGAAATATATTCCGCATCGGACAACAAGGATTAATAGTAAAACTTGACGATCGTGAAGAGGTTAAAAAAGAAGAAAAAAAAGAGGAAGAGAACGAAGATACTCAAACAAATCCAATACAAGAAAATCCTCGTAAAAACCGCAAAAAAAGAAGGAGAAAATAGTGGCTAATAATAAATGGGTTGAAGTAGAAGCAAAATCGATTGACGATGCTATCAAAGCAGGCTTGAGTGAATTAAACCTACAAGATGCTACTCAGGCAAATATCAACATTCTTAGAGAACCAGAAGGTGGAGTATTTGGCGTTGGTGGTACAAAGGCCTTAGTAAGAATATCCGTTAGAAATGGTGGTTCTAGAAATTATTCCAATAAAAGAAGAAATAATAATCGAAACAACAGTAATAAAAACACCAATAAAAATGGGTACAAAAAGCAATATGATTCAAAAAAACCAAGAGTTGAAGCTGATAAAGACGAACAGTTAAAGGTTTCAATAGATTTTTTAAAAGGGCTTGTTAAATCATTTGGTCTAAAGGGCGATGTTGAAGGCGAACTTGAAGACGAAAATCTAGTAGTTAAAGTAACAGGTGAACAGACAGAAGCATTGGTGGGTGACAAAGGCTTTATTATTCGTTCTCTACATGAACTTACAAGAACAGTTGTTCAAAGAAAAACCGGTGCTGGAACAAGGCTTAGATTAGACGTTGCAGATTACGCTTTAAAACGTAAAGAAGCTCTAACTATTTATGCTGAAAGACTCAGTAAGCAAATTGTTGAAGACAAACAAGAAGTAATGTTAGAACCTATGAATTCTGTGGATAGAAAAACTCTTCACGATGCAGCTGCCAATTTTGAAGGGATTAAATCATACTCTGAAGGAAGAGAACCTTACAGATCAGTTGTGTTTGCGCCTGAAGAAGAAGAATGAGCTTTGAGCCTCAAGTTCCTGACTGGGGTAAAAAATTAACTTCAAATAAATTAGATGAACTAGTTAAATATCACCAATGGTTATCTACAACAGGTATAAAAACTGGCTTAATTAGTCCAAAAAGTGAGCAATTCATATGGGACGAATTTATAATTCACTCTATTTATTTTGGAAAACTAATTAAAGAAATGGCCTTCACGGTTGAAGAAATTTCTGATCTTGGAACTGGAGGTGGAATCCCCGGTATCCCTATAGGCATCACTACAGATCTTAGAGTTAATTTAGTAGACATAAAGGAAAAGCGAATTTTTGAGTTATCAAGGCTTTTAAAAATTCTTAACAGAAAAAACATGTTTTCTCTTCAAGAAGACGCAGAAGATCATATTAAAAATGGTGGTTTTTTTGTCTCAAGATGTTTTATATCCAGTGAAAATGTAATAAATTCATTAAAAAAAGATAAAAAAACAACATATTTAGTGTCTTCAAATGGTGAGAATTTAGAGTATGACAAGAACCTGTTTCACGTGAAACAAGAGAAATTTAAGATCAATAAAAACGATATAAGACATATAGATGTTATAAATGTTAAGTGAAAACAATTTCTGTAGTTTGTCAAAAAGGTGGAGTTGGAAAAACAACCACTGTTATTAACATCGCTAGCGTACTTGCTAGTAAAGGATTAAAAACACTAATAATAGATACTGATCCCCAAGGAAACGTTTCTACTTATCTTAATCAAGAAAAATCCAACACAGAACATACAACTACTACTGATATTTTGGACGGTGAGCAAAATATAAACCCCTTAAAGGTTATTGAAAATTTATATTTGATTCCCTCAGATATTGATATAAAAAAACACAATTCCGAAAAAATTATTGGAGGGTCTAAGCTTAAAAAAATTTATAAAAACAATAACATAAACACTTTTGACATAATACTTATAGACACCCCCCCAACAATGAGCTCTCTTGTACAAGAGGCTTTATCAATCGCTGATTATTATTTTATTCCCAGCAAGCCTGAGTTTTTGGCGGTTGAGGGGGTTGGTCAAGCTATGTCGTTTGCAAAACAAACGATAGAGGAGGTTCCCCATACAAATCCCGTTTTCCTTGGTGTTTTACTTAACCAAGTCGATACCCGTAGAGCAAGCTATCTTGATTTTGTATCTGAATTAAAACATATATTGGCTGACAAACTTTTCAAGACACATATATCACAACTGACTGAAATCGCTGACAGTCCGTTCTATGCTAAAACTGTGTTAGATTTTAATGAAAATAGCAGAGCTAGAATTGAATTTGAAGAGCTGACTGAAGAACTAATAGAAAAGGTTGGATTATGAAAAGGTCTCTAAACTCACTTATAGAATCTACAGATGTAAGAGAGTTCAAAGTCGTTAATGTAGAAATTTTAAAAATAAGTGAAAGTAAATCACAAGCAAGAACCTATTTTGACCCAAATAAACTTGAAGAATTATCAGAATCAATAAAAAAAAGTGGTGTATTACAACCTATAATTGTTCAGCAAGTTGGTAATGAAAGCTACCAACTTATTGCTGGTGAACGAAGGCTTAGAGCAAGTAAATCAGCTGGCTTAAAAACAATTCCATGTTTAGTTAAGGATGTAAGCGATAAAGATGCTGCCGTTCTTGGTTTAGTAGAAAATGTTCAGAGATCTCAACTTAACACTATAGAAGAAGCTCTTGGATACAAAAGCCTCAAAGAAACTTACGGGCTAAGCGCCAAAGAAATAGGTTTGTTAGTTGGAAAAAGCAGACCATTTATTGCTAACCTACTCAGAATCTCAAACCTAAGCAATGCTGTTCAAGATGCGTTAAAAAATGACAGAGTGTCTTTTGGTCAAGCCAGGCCATTAATAGTTTTAGATCACAACCTTCAAGACAGACTTCTTTCAGAAATTATACGAACATCAATGAACAGCCGCCAAGTAGAAGAGAAAGTCAGTGAATTAAACGGTAAATCTTCATTGAGTGAAGAGGTCATACATGCAAAAAGTGAATTAGAAAATTTAGTAGGATCAAAAGTGCAAATTAAAAAAATAGGGAAGTCATTTAAAGTAAATTTAAATTTTCAAGACTTTGAAAAATTAAAGCAGTTTATAAATAATTTAAGTTAGCAATTAATAAATGTCTGAATAAACCCCAGAAATTAACTCAAAAATGGACTCTATATTAATTTGGTAAAAATTGCCATTTATAATAATTGATACAGCTTTTGTATTTTTTAAGAGCATGTTGTTTTTACCATTTGGTTTTTTTTCTAATTTTGAACCAATGAGTTCAGCAAGTTTTTTTCCAATATTACTTAAAGAATGTTTTCCTTGAAAATAGTCAACAGTAGAAAAATTATTATTTTCAAAAGTTAAAAAAATGGTGGGATTTATCTTGTTTACAAAAGAAACTATGTTTTCTTTACTTAGCTCTTCTCCTGCTTCTGAAGCAAATGAAATATTGATTCCACTTTTATTACCTAGCTCTTTGAGCGACTCGTAAAAAATAACTTGTTCCTTGTATTCCCCAACGTTTTCTACGTAAATACATACATTTAGGGTTGAACCTGGCCTTTTAAAGCCTTTTATAGCTTCGTTTAGCGAGGTATCTAAGTTGGGTCTAATTAATTTTTTAATTTCTGTTGCTGTATTTAAACCTACAACACCATCAATTGTTAAGCCTCTATTCTCTTGAAAAGCTTCTACAGATTTCATTAATTCTTGACTGTATTCAGAATTTATGGGTTCTGAATAAAAACCAAGCCTAGATAAGAGCTCTTGAAGTTCTTCAATGTCTGATCCCTTCAAAACTGGATTTGAAAAGTTAAGAATACGATCACCAAGACTATACCCGTGATTTAAAAGTTCGAGCCACAAAGTGTCTTTAGAAATAGATTTATCCAAATTGTAGTCGCTTAAAAATAACTCAACTAATGACCGACATTCATTTGAATTTGCTGGAAAATGATAACCAGCTGATTGAATTTTGTTGCTTAAATCCAGCAACTCTTCTTCTGAAAGTTTATCAATGTAGCCTAAGTGATCTTGCTTAATGATCTAACCATCTCTCAGAATCTATAGCAGCTTGACATCCTGTTCCAGCAGCTGTTATAGCTTGTCTATAAATTGAGTCAGCAACGTCTCCTGCTGCAAAAACACCAGGTACGGAAGTGCTGGTATCTGTTGTAAAACCAGTTTTAATATACCCTTTATCATCTAATTCGACAAAATTATTCAAAAAACCAACATTAGGATCGTGACCGATTGCAACAAAAACACCATCAATTTTCATTTCTTTTTCAGAACCGTCTACGGTGTCTTTAATAACAACTGATGAAACCGCACCATCTCCAACTATTTTTTCTACAGTACTATTCCAAATCACTTCTATTTTTTCGTGGTTCATCACTCGGTCTTGCATTATTTGGCTAGCTCTGAATTCTTCTCTTCGATGGACAACATATACCTTGCTAGCAAATTTTGTCAAAAATAATGCTTCCTCCATTGCTGAATCTCCACCACCAACTACAGCAACCTCTTTTTCTTTAAAAAAGAATCCATCACAAGTAGCACAAGCCGAAACACCATATCCTTGCAGTTCTTTTTCGCCCTCAACACCCAACCACCTCGCAGATGCACCAGATGAAATAATTACTGATTTAAATTCATAATCTCCTTTTGAACTCTTAAGTTTGAAACCTCCATCGATACTTTCAATTGAATCTATAGTTTCAGTCTTGATTTCTGTTCCAAATCTTTCAGCTTGTCCTTTAAAAACCTGCATTAATTCTGGCCCCATTATTCCATCAACAAATCCAGGATAGTTCTCAACATCAGTGGTAAGCATTAATTGTCCACCAGATTCTAATCCTTCGAAAAGGACCGGTTCAAGATTTGCTCTACCAGCATAAATTCCTGCTGTATACCCAGCTGGTCCAGAACCAATTATTGCAACATTTTTCATATTTTTTTTCTCCAATAACTTCTAACTGATAAAAATAAAAACAAAAGTCCTAGTGAAGCAAAAGCAAAACCAGTAGGATTTACCCCTAGTAGTAAACCCAAACCTTGCATAATTTTTATAATTCCTATAAATACAAATATTAAAGATAGGAACAACAAAACTATAAGTAGAAAACCCAATGATGCAAAGCCGGTCACCCTCTTAACTGGCTTAACGACAAGTCTTTTTAGGGTATCTAGCAAGCTTTCAAAAGATTCTATAAAGCTATCTTCTTGTTCCATAGACTTTATATTAAGCTAACGAGGATTATTAATGAAGTTCTATTTGGTGTTGCTTGTACCTAAAATTAAATAATTAGTATTAGTGGTATTGAATCCATTATTTAAATAAAGGCTTTGAGCATGTTTATTTTGTTCTTGAGTATTAAGCCTTATGTTTATTAATTTTTTTTGCTTAGAAAACTTTATTACTTCACATAAAAGTTTTTTACCAAAACCTCTTTGTTGAAACTCCTTATTTATTCCAAACCTTTGAAGAAAACCATAGCTTCTTGTGATACCTAAAATTCCATATCCGACAGCGTTGCTATCTTCTTCTTGTACGAATAAATAATTATGTGTGCAACTGGAAATTGTTTCATTAAATGCGGCAGCAGAATTTTGCCAGTATGATTCAAAAATTTTATGATCAAGATTTATAATTTCTGATATTTTTTCGCTTGTAAACTTCTCTACATTTACAACTTTTTCATTTGAAGACTCAATATTTTTTAAGTTTAGAGACAAAACATTAAGTCTATGAACTATCTCCCATCCAGAAGTTTTCCATATTTCTGAATTGTTCTCATCAACCATGGAACTATTGAAAATTAAATTATTTTCGGCTGCTATTTGATTTATTTTTTTTAATAGTGGTTTACCGCCGTATGATTTTTCAAAATAAGCTATTGAATTATCGTCATTCCACCTGCGTGTGTAAAAAGTTCCTTGCCAAGAATTATGTTTTTTCTTTTCATTGGTTAAAAACATATTTCAGTATTTTCCTATCTTCGTCATGAGTGAGTAAGTCAAGAGCGCTTTCAAAATCTACTAGTGCAATTTCATCTATTTCATCATCAGGCTCATTTTTAAAAGATTCAACTATTTCCATTTCATAAAACCAAACTGTTTTTTGTAAAACTTCTCCACTTCGTTCAATTTCATATCTTGACTCAGCAACTGGTTTATTATTAACAATTTTTACCTCGAACCCGGTTTCTTCATATACTTCTCTAACTGCAGCTTCGGAAGGTTTCTCGCCTTCTTCTAAATGACCTTTTGGATAACCCCACCAAGATTCGCTGTCAGCAGAGGAGTCACCTTTCTTATTTTTTACTAATAAAATTTTATTTTCTGATAGAACTATTCCACCAGCTGCAAAGTCTACTCCTGAATTCATACTTCTATTGTTTCCATTCTTCTTCTAAGCTATCAATATGGTACCAAGAACCCTATTAAGTCTAATTGACAATAATGAATATTTAAAAACTGTGTCTGACCTATACAGCTCAAATGGTTTTGAATTTTATTTAGTTGGTGGTGCTGTCAGAGATGGTATTTTAGATATTGATACATCTGATTTTGATTTCACTACTAATGCTTCTCCTGAAGAGTCAATAGAATTGCTTAACAATAATGGTTATAAAACTACTGAAATTGGAAGAGCCTTTGGAACTATTGAACTACAGATTGAGAAAAACTCCTTACACATCACAACATACAGGAAAGACACTTACGACAACGCATCAAGAAATCCATCTATAGAATCTGCTACCGATTTAGATACAGATTTATCTAGAAGAGATTTTACGATTAACTCAATAGCTTACTCTATTAACTCTAATGAACTCGTAGATCCTTTTAATGGATTAAAAGACTTGGCTTCTGGGGTTATTAGAACTCCAGACGATCCAATTATATCTTTCTCTGACGATCCTTTAAGAATGTTGAGAGTCTGTAGGTTCATCAGTACCCATGGATTTTCTCCAGACAATGATACCTATGTAGCTATGAGAGACAACATTGAGAGAATTAAGATTATTTCTATTGAGAGAGTAAGGGATGAGATTTCAAAATTATTAGTTGGAAAAAATCCCTCACTTGGCTTAAGAACATTTGTTGAGAGCGGTTTAAGCTCATATATAATTCCAGAGTTAAACGCACTTAAAATTGAGGTAGACCCAAACCATCACCATAAAGACGTTTATGAACATACTTTAACTGTTGTTGATAATGTTTCTCCAACTTTAGTTAGAAGACTAGGTGCTCTACTTCACGATATTGCAAAACCAAATACTAAAGGTATTGAAAATGGAAAAGTTCATTTCAGGCACCATGAAGTAGTAGGTGCAAAAATGACTAAGAGAATTCTTCAAGAATTAAAGTATGATAAAAAAACTATCAAGGATGTTGCTCTATTAGTAGAACTTCACCTTAGACCACATACTTTCAAAATGGGATGGACAGATTCTGCTGTTAGAAGATACATAGTTGATGCTGGCGAAGTCTTGGAGGATTTAAATAATTTGGTTAGGGCAGACGTAACAACTAAAAACAAACAGAAAGCCCAAGAAATATATGACAAATTAGATGAAATGGAAAACAGAATTAAAGAAGTTCTTGAAAAAGAGGAAATGTCAAAACTAAGACCCCCAATCACTGGAGATGAAATAATGAAAATTTTTAATCTTGAACCAGGTCCCAAAGTTGGAATAATAATGAAAGCATTATACGAGCAGAGAATTAACGAAGGTGAAGTCTCAAAAGAAGAAGCGATAAAGCTAGCAGAAGGCATCTTTAAAAATTTATAATTGTATAAATATGCATATATATGTATATTTATACAATGAATAAATCCACAGTTCAAAGACAACGACTTATAGCTAATTTTATAGATACTGAAAATGTGTCTTCTCAAAATCAGCTAAAGGGACTTTTAAAAAAGAACCAAATCTTTATTACACAAGCAACACTATCAAGAGATCTAAACGAACTAGGTGCAATTAAGAAAAGGTTAAAAAATGGAAGACTAGTTTATGTTTTGCCTAAAAACCAAGATAACAATGCACAGTTCAAAATTGCAAAGAAAGCTCTGAAAGATTTTGTTCTAGACGTTCAAC
>Ga0208749_1000219_pt1 | contig 14744 bp, 18 predicted proteins | sample Knorr_S15_td_DCM_FD_185601 | JGI IMG/M metagenome (GOLD analysis project Ga0208749, IMG submission 185601) | Marine microbial communities from Southern Atlantic Ocean transect - Knorr_S15_td_DCM_ad_63m_LV_B (SPAdes) (version 2) | ecosystem: Environmental > Aquatic > Marine > Oceanic | place... | reverse complement strand
ACATGGCTAGTGCCGCACTCACACAAGGGTACAACGTTCTCTACATTACATGTGAAATGGCAGAGGAGAAGATTGCTGAGCGAATTGACGCAAATCTTTTGAACGTTGCTGTTAAAGATATTGTTGATTTACCAGAAATGCTTTTTACTAGCAAGGTCACAGAGATTGCTAGAAAAACTCAGGGTAAACTTATCATTAAAGAATACCCTACAGCATCGGCACATGCTGGACACTTTGGAGCACTCTTGAGTGATTTAAAACTCAAGAAAGATTTCAAACCCCATATTATTTTCGTTGATTATTTAAACATATGTGCAAGTGTGAGGTACAAAGGTGCGGTTGTTAACTCGTATACCTATGTTAAGGCGATTGCTGAAGAGCTTCGGGGTCTTGCTGTTGAGCACAATATACCTATCGTTAGTGCTACTCAGACTACTCGCTCTGGTTTTGGAAATAGTGATCCCGATCTTACCGATACTTCTGAGTCTTTTGGTTTACCTGCTACTGCAGATTTTATGTTCGCCCTTATTTCTACTGAAGAACTTGAGCAACAGGGTCGTATCATGGTTAAACAACTCAAAAACAGATACTCAGACCTCGTTACCTCAAGGAAATTCATGGTAGGTATTGACAGATCCAAGATGAGGCTGTATGATGTTGCTGATGATGCTTCTGAAATCACCATCAACGACGAACAGGGAGATCAACTCCCACAATTTTCAGAAACACAAAACCGATTAAGTAAATTTGCTGAATGGAACGTTTAAATTATGACTAATAATGTTGACTTTGATAAGTACAGTCATTTCGTGGATGCTGTCACAAGTGATTGTTCTAAGAATTTTGTCGATCTTGCTGACCGTCTGGGTGAACTTGACAGACAAGGTGCCAATATTGAACGTCTTACCACTGCTGGCGTTGGGCTTGCTGCTGAGTCTGGCGAGTTTCTTGAGATTGTTAAAAAGATGGTATTCCAAGGTAAACCTTGGACAGACGACAATAGAGATCATCTTATTATTGAGTTGGGTGACGTTATGTGGTACGTAGCACAAGCTTGTATGGCACTTGATGTATCATTCGATGATGTTATCAAAGGTAATGTTAAGAAGTTAGAGAAAAGATATCCAGGTGGATCATTTGACGTGGAGAAATCTGAACATCGTAAGCAAGGAGACAGATGATCACAGCAACCTCCCCTCTAAATAGATAGACGGGAGGTTTTTTTATGGCTGCACAAGGAACTACTAATATCACTGGTAAATGGGCAACTGCTATTACAATGGTTCAGCAGTCTTTGTCAGGTACTGATCCATCAGGAAAAAAGTTTTCTTATTTTAACTTTGATGTTCAAAAAGCATATGATCCCACTGATGATGCAAATAAAAGAAAGAAAACATTTTTTGGAATAAAAGTTTTAGTTCCTAGAAGTGGTAGAGCACAAGCTTCTAATAGAATAGCTAGAAGTCTTAGGACAACATTTGGAGATTCTATAGTTGCTACCAGAGATAATCAACAGATTGATATTCCTTTTAACTTTGGTGGAATTGAAAAAGGAATTCGTGTTGAAATAAAACCAGAAGCAGGTGGTGGTAGTGGTGGTGGAGCATCTGAAACTCAGCGTAATGAGTGTGCTCAATGTTTGTATGCTGCTCTTGCTTTCTATGTTTACAAAGATGCTATTGATCCTACTAAGTTAATAACTGATGAGGATATGACAGAAGCAACAAAATATATTGACATTGATACAGATTATAAACAAGTTTATGGAGATGCATTAGATTTATCATGGCACTTCTCTTCAATCAAAGGTGCTAATAAACTATGGGAAAAATATAAGCATCTTGCTACTACAAAGAAATATACATTTTGTCGTGGTGGTGGACCAGACGATAAAGAAATTAAAGCAGCATACAAAAGATTAAATGCTCAGATGAAAAAGGATCCTGACATTAAGGTATCCTTCTCATCTGAAGATAAATGGAATCCAGCAGATATTTGGATGGTTGCTAAAGGTATTGATATGGGTGAATTGGATGATAAAACAACTATTGATGGTATTAATGATTTTATTAAAACTAAGTATGAGGATAGAGATTTAATTGGAGTATCACTTAAGAGAATTGCTGGTGACTGTAAGATGTCAGTTTTGAATTATAATAAAGCAGCACGTCAGATCAAAGTTAATAAGTATGGTTTTAAAAAATATGATCTGATATTCAAGACTGCATCTAAGGGAGATAAAGATGATAACTACCCAATGGATGCTTATCTTTATTATAACACTGGTAGTTTTGACAAGTTTCAGTCTAGAAATTTTGGTGATAAGGATGCATCATGGCAGTTGGAATTGAAAGCAGCATCTGCTGCTGGTGGTCGATCTGGTGGTGGTAGTGTGATTACTATATTGAATTCTTTAAACGTTAGTTACGATGGTCTTACTACTGGATGGGATAATAAACCTTTCCATCAGACATGTGATCCTAAAAACAAAACACATAGACATGGAATCACAGAAGAGATATTAAAATTATTAAAAAAATATAAGGCAACTGGATTACCAAAAGATGATGTTCAAGCTATGGGTGAAATTGCCAATAGAAATCAATCATGGCGTTATGCTAAGTTAATGTCATTGAGATTGCTTGACTGTGTTTCAACATCAGGAAAGTCAGATGATATTATGAGAGCATTGTATTTGTATGCAGCATCCCAGAGTGACAAATCATCTGTATACGTAAAGTTGATGGACTAATGGCAAACGTAAAGCAACTCAAACACTTAGAACATCTAGAGGATGAAATGCTCAACTATGGAGTTGAGGGATGTAAGGCTGCTGTTAGTTTCTTACAGGAACTAAAGAAGATGCTAGGACATCAAGAGAGTTCTGGTTTCATGCAGACGAAATGGGATGGAGCACCATCTGTAGTATGTGGTGTTGATCCTATGTCTGGTTTATTCTTTGTTGGAACAAAGTCTGTCTTTAATAAGACAGAACCAAAGCTGTGTTTTTCTGAAGAAGCAGTTAATAATTATTATCAAGGAGACCTTGCAGAAAAACTCAAGTATTCTCTTAGATACTTTAGTCAACTTGGAATTAAAGGAGTTATCCAAGGAGATTTACTTTTTACTGACTCCACTAGAACGAGGGAAACTGTAAATGGAGAGGACTTATATACATTCAGACCAAACACTATTACTTATGGCATCCCTCTTAGTCACGATATTGGTAAAGAAATTGGCAGAGCAAAAATTGGAGTAGTATTTCACACTCATTACACTGGAGATTCTTTAGCAGAAATGCAAGCGAAAGCAGGTGCTCCAATTAACACATACAATAAAACAAGTGAAGTAGCAGTAATCGATAACGATACTCCTATGGATCGTGTTGGATTTTCTAGAGCAGAACTAACAAAGTTTGATAACTACATCTCTAATATTAAAGAGATGTGTAGAAAGTGTGGTCCATTTCTAGATGAATTGGTTGATGCTACTGGTACTACAGGAGATAAGAAGTTTCATATTGCATCTTTCTTAAAGCAGTTCTTTAATAATGAGATCAAGAATGCTCGTACTATTAATAACGTAGATGATGCAATGTATTCTATGTTGAACTTCTATGGTGATAAGATGGAAAAGGAACTTGCAAAGATCAAGACAGCTGCAAACTTAACTAAGAAAAAAAATCTTGTATATGATAGTCAACTGTATGTTGAAAAGAATAAGGATAAGTTCAAAGCAATGCTAACACTGTATAAGGAACTACAAACAGTGAAGCAAATGGTTATAGATAAACTTGACCATCTAGAAGAGTTTAGAACATATGTTCAGACTGACAAAGGATATAAAGTCACTGGTCCAGAAGGTTATGTTCTACATAAAGATGGAGACATGATAAAGTTTGTTAATCGTCTTGAGTTTGCATACAATAACTTCACACTGCAGAAACAATGGCGTTAAATTGTCACACGTGCTATTTTACTTTTGGTAGGTTCCAACCACCTACTACAGGACACAAGGAAAACTTTGCTGGTGTTAAGACAGCAGCAGGTGGTCATGACTATCGCATATACATTTCACAGACTGTAGATAAGAAGGGAACTAATCCTTTACCACCTGATAGAAAATTATTTTATATGGAAAAGATGTTCCCAGAACATAAGGGACATATCTATAGTGGTCCTAGGGAACCTGTTTCTATCTTGCAGGATATTATGCTTGGTGGTTATAATGAGGTAGTGTTTTTGGTAGGTTCTGACAGGGTTTCTGCTATGCAGTTCCTCCATAAATATAATGGTAAAGACTTTAGATTCAGAAAGATTTCAATAGAATCTTCTGGAAGTAGAGACGCTGATGGTGATACCTTTGCCATTTCTGGAACTAAGATGAGACGTGCAGCATTTGCTGAAGACTTCACTACATTCAGAAAAGGTATTCCCAGAGCATTGAATGACCGTGACTGTCAAGCTCTCATGAAAGAGATTGCTTCGGCACTACCTAAGAATTTTAAATGAAAGATTTCAAAAAACTACGAGAAGAAGCACTGCGTCAACAACAAAGACAGCAGCATGTTTTCAAAGAAGGTGATGCTGTTATGTCATCACGTACTGGAGACAAAGGACACATCCATAGAGTCGGTGGCAACTATGCTATCGTCATTTCTGAAGCAGGAAATATGTTTCGTGAATGGATGAAGAACATTAGATCTATAAATAATACGAGAAGAACCTCCTTATTAAACGATGAAGTATCAGAAGCCAGTTAATAACATCAACAGTAACGATGAGTTTTCATCTGGGTTGATAGAAAAGTACGGACAGTGGATGGATGGAGATTGCTTCCAGAACACTGATATGCCTGATTTACATGAGGCACCATTCGACGGAATGGATGCACAGTCTCATGGTGCAGAGATTGAGCAGACTACAAAGAGGAAGAAAGGTCCAACCAAGAAGGGTGCATACGTTGGTCAGGAATCTAAACCAAAGAATGAGGAAGTAGAGGTTCTTGAAAGAGAAGAGTATGAAATTGATGGTCAGAAATATATCCTAGAGAAGATCAAAGGAGCAGATGGTAAATCTTCTTATAGAAAGTCAAAGGTTGAGTGTAAGGATGAAGTAACTCATGAAGGTGAGGAACTAACCGAAAAAAAGTTGGATAAGGTTGACAAGAAAGAACTAAAGGGTAAGCATAAAGATAGAGATGATAAGGATATTGATAACGATGGTGACGTAGATGGTAGTGACAAGTTCCTACATATGCGTCGTAAGAAGGTCTCTAAGATTATTTCTATGAAAGGAAAGAAATGAAATCATTCCAAAAATTCCAAGAGGAATCTAAAAAGAAATCAAAATTTAGGAATAAGAAGAGTGGTAATGTAGAAATCATGCCCATCATCAATGATGGAAAGAAGGGTATGGTAACTAAACCTACCAATGAATCATTTGAGACTGGTGTCGCAAAGGCACGTCGTGACTACCGTTCTGGTACTTTGTTAAACTTTAAACAGTTCATGGCAAAACTTACAGATATCTTAGATGAGTGGGAGAACTAAATAAAATTGCACTATAATATAAGATCATGTTAGGATTTTTACTTCCATTTGCGTCAAAAATTATTTCTGATGCTGTTAACAAAATTCCAGAGAACGAGGAATTAGGCGAACAATTAATTAAAATTTGTCTTGTTATCCTAGGTAAGGCAGTCAAACTGACCAAAACCGATATGGATGATAAGCTTCTTGCGGTTGTTGAAAAATCAATCAAAAATCGCGAAGGAGCCTGACATATAAATAAACTTTAGAAATACTCATATAAAACGAGGAGACCAATGGCTGTATTCGGAACGATTGATGCAGCAACATTCGCTAACAACGTTGCTGTTACACAGAACGATGCAACTGTTACTAAGAATGCTGCTGACTCAGTGAACGAAGGAGATGTGTTAGTTCTTGGCGGTGTTAATTACATCGTCAGAACTGTTACTAGCACAACTTCTATAGAACTACACAAAGCATATGCAGGAGCAACTAATGCTACCCTTGCAGGTGCTGTACGTAGAACTCCACCAAAAGAACTAGCACAATATGTGATTAGAGGTGGTGACACTAATGTAGGAGATATTGTATTTTTAGACGCTACTGAGGCAGAACTTGCTGAGAACAAATCTCGTGGGTTAACTGGTCCTGGTTGGTGGAACTATAAATCATACACTGATGCTGCTGGTGATACTCGCCATAAGACTGAGTGTATTGCATCTCTATCTGTTGCTGCTGCAACTTCTGGAGACTTTACTGATGATGCTACCGTTGCTGACGTTGCATCTTCTGTAACTATTGGTACACAACCTGCCTCTTCCACATCTAACTCTGGTAATGGTACGTTTGCTAACCTTGCTACAAGTACAACAGGAACACCTGGAGCACTTACATATCAGTGGCAGCGTCAGACTGCATCTGGTAAGCGTTGGGTTAACATCACTGCTTCACTTGATACAGGTATTACTTATACCAACTTCACTACAGCCACACTTGGTTACACTGGACTTACTGGTGCTACCTTAGATGGTTACAAGTACAGAGTTAAGATCAACTCTGCTGGTGGTACTGAAGAACAAATTTCTAATGGTGCTGCAACTCTAACATTCGGTAGCTAATGAATGAACTTTAATGAATTGACACCAGACAACTGGTTATTCTTTGCTATTCAACATTATAACAACCCGTCGTCAGTCACTTATTCAGACTTTGAAGAAGACTTAAAGAGATTTAAGTACATCAAACGATTGCTTAAGAGATATGAGACGACGGGAGAGCTCAAGACTCATCTAATCTTGAATCATATCATTGTACTTTATAATGTCTTTGATGATGCAGCAACTCCCTTGCTGTTTTACAAAGTGGAAGCAACATACTGGTCTCAAATCAAGGCGTTTATGTTATTTCTAAATAGATTACCACCTTCTATAACTACAGGTTTTGACGAGGAATGTCTAAAGCAATTGAATCTAATATAAATGAAGAGATAAACTCAGCAGGCGATGGATCTGGTCTCCAGTTGCCACCTGCGTTTGTTACTGTACAACCACGTCAGCACCGTAAGTATAAGAAGGCAAATCAAGATAAAGTTGATGGTCGCACTAAAGGTGCTCGCTCTCTCTTCTCCCGTATACAAAAAAGAAAAATGAAAGAACAAGTAGAAACTCAAATCGATGAGGCTATTGTGTCCGACACTGAGAGGGCACAGAAGCAGATCCAGCAAGGCAAAAAACTAAACCGCCAGAAGGAGATGCAAAATAAGCGTAAGGAAGCAAAGCAAAAACTTACGAACAAAACTAAAGAGATGGATCATTTGATGAAAGCACGTCTTTCAGACTTTAAAAAGAAAGCATCTGATCAACAGAAGAAAGTTAAAAGAGAAGAAACTGAAACTACTAATGAAATTATGACTGAAAACCAAGACGTGATTCAAGTTGCACTTGACGTTGCAACATCTGAACTCAATCCACAAGGAGAAGCATCTTTTGCTAAGATCCAGTTTGCTGATGGTGGAGTACAGAACCTAGATAACTTCTCTGCTAAGAGAATTGCTGCTACATATGCACAATTAGATGATACACATAAAACTCAGTTCCAATACATGCTGAACAAAGATGCTTCATCTTATCAGTCTGCACTGGACTTTGCGGTACGTAATAACTAGGGTCAATGGCGGAGAGTATTAATACTGCAATAATAGAAAGGTTAGAGAAAGTTGTAGAATCTCTCCAAGAAAACTCTGTGAAGATGGGGCAGCTTCTTGCTGTCCATAATGAAAAGTTAGATAATCAGGATCAAGTTGATCGTGTTTTATTTGAAAAGGTAGATAGGTTGCATACTGATCTAAACAGAGAGACAGAGGCAATCAAGAAAGGATGTGAAAGAGATATTAGAAAGGTTGATGACCGTCTTAGGGTCATGGAGAAGAAGATGTGGACTATTTTTGGTGCCCTGTCTGTCATTTCCTTCATGGTTAGTGTACCAGGTCAGTCCCTGCTTAGAAACTTGACACAAGAGCAACCATCTGTTAGTATGACCTCAGTGAAAAACCCTCTCATTGAGTTATCTTGACGTAAAGTACATAAATTTAATATCCCCTCGTCTGAATCTCTTCACTCGCAAGAAGGCAGACCTGTTTAATTTCAGGTGTCCTTACTGTGGTGATTCACAAAAGAGAAAGAACAAGACGAGGGGATATTTGTTTAAGGTTAAGAATGATTTTGTATTCAAATGCCATAATTGTGGCATGGGAAGATCACTTACAAACTTTATTAAAGATCAAGATTCATTTCTTCATGACCAGTATGTTATGGAGAAATTTAAAGATGGTAGAACTGGTAAGGGTACTACTGTACCCAACCCAAAATTTAATTTTAGTGAACCAAAATTTAATAAGAGTGATGTAGATTTAGAGAAGATTTCTAATCTAAATACCTCACATCCAGCACGAGAATATCTTGAGAAGAGAGGTATCAAAGATCTAAACTACTTCTATTATTGTCCCAAATTCAAGGAATGGACAAACAAACAAAAGAAGATGTTTGACACTCTCAGACAAGATTCATCTCGTATTATTATACCATTCCGAGATAAGGATGGTAGACTCTTCGGTTATCAAGGTAGATCTCTTGCTCCCAAGGCAAAGATGAGATACATTACGATAATGCTTGACGAAGATAAACCTAAGATCTTTGGATTAGATAGGATTAATTATGAAAAACCCATTTATATCGTTGAAGGACCGTTTGACAGTACCTTCATTCAGAATTCCGTTGCGATGGCTGGGTCTGATGTTGATATTCGGACGTTTGGCTGGAGCGATCATATTTGGATTTTTGATAACGAACCACGTAACAGAGAAATCGTCAATCGAATCTCCAAAGTCATCAGTAGAGGAGATAAAATAGTTATCTGGCCTCAAAAGATACAACAAAAAGACATCAATGACATGCATCTTGCTGGACATGATGTTCAAACTCTGGTAGAATCAAACACCTATCAGGGACTAACCGCAACCCTTAAATTTAACGATTGGAAAAAAGTATGACAAACGGAGTTGGAATTAAAGTAACTAAGCGTGATGGCGCTGTAGAAGGTCTTAACCTTGATAAGATCCATAAGGTAGTAGAAGAGGCATGTGAAGGTCTTGGGAGCGGTGTAAGTGCTTCTCAGATAGAAATGAACTCTGGTCTGCAGTTCTTTGATGGTATCGAAACAAAGGATATTCAAGAGATCCTTGTTCGTTCTGCTAGTGATCTTATAACACTAGACAATCCTAACTATCAATTTGCTGCTGCAAGGTTGCTTTTGTATGGTCTTTATAAGCAAGTCTTTGGATCTGAGTGGGTTCAGAGTTATCCACCAGTATATGAACATGCTACAAATTGTGTAGATCTAGGTGTCTATGATAAAGATATTTTAAATAAGTATACAATAGAAGAATGGGAGAAAATCGATAGTTATATCGATCATACTAGAGACCTTCTTTTCACATATGCTGGTCTTCGCCAAGTTGCTGATAAGTATCTTGTTCAGGATCGTAGTACAAGTGAAGTATATGAGACTCCACAGTTCATGTATCTCATGATTGCTGTGACACTCTTCCAAAATTACCCACAAGAAACTCGTTTAAAATACGTTAAGGATTACTATGACGCAATCAGCAGACACAAAATCAACATCCCAACCCCCATTATGGCAGGTGTCAGAACACCCCTTCGTCAATTTGCATCTTGCGTTCTGGTTGATACTGATGACACCCTCGATAGTATCTTTAGCAGCGATATGGCTATTGGCTACTATGTCTCACAGAGGGCTGGTATCGGCATTAACGCGGGAAGAATCAGAGGGATCAATGCTAAGATCCGTGGAGGAGAAGTTCAGCACACGGGTGTTGTCCCCTTCCTTAAAAAGTTTGAATCAACTGTACGATGCTGCACTCAAAACGGGATCAGAGGTGGGTCAGCGACTGTCCACTTTCCGATCTGGCACCAAGAAATAGAAGATATTATTGTTCTTAAAAACAACAAAGGAACAGAAGATAATAGAGTTAGAAAACTCGACTATAGTATACAAATTTCAAAATTATTTTATGAAAGATTTATTGCAAGTGAAGACATTAGTTTATTCTCTCCTCACGATGTTCCTGGTTTATATGATGCTTTCGGAACTGATGATTTTGACGAACTATACAGACAATACGAAGCAAACGAGACCATCCCTAGAAAAACTATTGGTGCCCAAGAATTAATACTTGACATCCTTAAGGAGAGAGCAGAGACTGGTCGTTTGTATATTATGAACATAGACCATTGTAATTCTCATTCTTCCTTCCTTGATAAGGTAAATATGAGTAACCTATGTCAGGAGATTACACTTCCAACTGAACCCATCAATCACATTGATGATCGTGATGGTGAGATTGCATTGTGTATTCTCTCTGCTGTAAACGTAGGCAAGATCAATAAGTTTGATGAATTAGAAAACCTCTGTGACCTAGCAGTCCGTGGTCTAGAGGAACTTATTGATTATCAGAACTACCCTGTACAAGCAGCGGAACGTTCTACACTTGCTCGTCGTTCACTTGGTGTTGGTTACATCGGACTTGCACACTACCTAGCAAAGAATGGTTACAACTATGAAGATCCCGCAGCATGGAAAGCAGTCCACGACTTGTCTGAAGCTTTCCAGTTCTATCTACTTAAGTCAAGTAACACAGTTGCCCAAGAAAAAGGGCCATGTGAAGCTTTTCATAGAACCAAGTATGCGGACGGTCTCCTCCCAATCGACACTTATAAGCGTGACATCGATGAATTCTGTGGAGCAGAATTAAGTTATGATTGGGAATCTCTTAGAGAATCTATCTTGGAGCATGGACTCAGGCACAGCACGTTGTCCGCACAGATGCCTTCAGAGAGCAGTTCCGTTGTGTCAAATGCAACAAATGGAGTTGAACCACCTAGAGGATACTTGTCCGTTAAGAAATCAAAGAAGGGACCCCTTAAGCAGATTGTTCCACAATATACTACGTTGAAGAACAATTACACATTGCTTTGGGATATGAAAGGTAATGATGGTTATATCAAGATAATTTCTGCTATGCAGAAGTTCTTTGATCAAGCAATAAGTGGTAACTGGAGTTATAATCCAGCAAATTATGAAAATAATGAGGTTCCTGTATCAGAAATGGCAGGTGACTTACTTAAAACATATAAGTATGGATGGAAGACATCATATTATCAGAACACATACGATCAAAAAGAAGAAGAACCATCACTAACTGAGGAGAAGAAAGAATCAATCAAAGATTTACTAAACCAAATTCTAGAAACCGAGGAAGACGACTGTGACAGTTGCAAAATTTAGAAGGAACTCAATGAAAACTAAAGTAAAAGGAATGACGGTATTTAATACAGATATCGTTGATACCACCAAAGGACAGATGTTCTTTGGTCCTCCATTGGGAGTCCAACGTTATGATAAGTTTAAGTATCCTATCTTTGACAAGTTAACACAGACACAGTTAGGTTTCTTTTGGAGACCAGAAGAAGTATCATTACAAAAAGATCGTGCAGATTATCAAACACTTAACAAAGCACAAAAACACATATTTACCAGTAACCTTAAGTACCAGATCCTCTTAGACTCCGTACAAGGTCGTGGTCCTGGTATTGCTTTTGCACCTTTCTGTTCTCTACCCGAACTAGAATCTGCTATGAGTATATGGCAGACTATGGAGATGGTTCATAGTAGATCATATACACACATCATCAAGAACGTGTACTCTGACCCTTCAGACGTGTTCGATAAGATCTTGAATGATGATAAGATACTTGCAAGGGCACAGTCCGTTACAGGGGCATATGATGACTTCTTACAGGCAGCATCCGAATGGGGTTCTGGTAGACAGTGGGAACATGCTTTAGAAGATACTCCTAATGCATTGGATGAACTATATGAATTGAAGAGAAAACTATACAAAGCAGTTGCTAACGTATACATTCTTGAGGGAATTAGATTCTATGTATCCTTCGCTTGTTCTTTTGCTTTTGGTGAGCTTAAGTTACTTGAAGGTTCTGCTAAGATCATATCTTTAATAGCAAGAGATGAAAGTCAGCATATGGTTATCACTCAAAACATTCTTAAAAAATGGCAAGAGGGTGATGATCCTGATATGAAACAGATTGCTGAAGAGGAACGTGATAATGTTTATAAGATGTTTGAGAACACTGTTCAAGAAGAGAAGGAGTGGGCAGAGTATCTGTTCAAAGATGGATCTATCATTGGTCTTAATGATAAACTTCTTTCTAACTATGTTGAGTGGACTGCTAATCGTAGATTGAAAGCGATTGGTTTTGATGCAATCTTTGATACACCGTTAGCAAACAACCCATTGCCATGGACTGCACATTGGTTGTCTTCTAAAGGACTACAAGTAGCACCACAGGAGACAGAGGTTGAATCATATATGATAGGTAGTATTAAACAAGACGTTAAGAAGGATACTTTCTCAGGATTTAAACTATGAGTTTTGATATTACTGAATTGATTTATAGGGTTCCTAATTTTTTATCTGATAGTGAGTGTGATTGTTTAATTTCTGAATACGAGAAACGTTCTAGTGAATATGAACTAGAAAAGTGCCCAGATGCTAATACTGGATTGCTTACTCAATCTACATTTCAAAGAATATGTTTACAAGAAGGTACTCCAAATTATCAGTTATTGTTTAACAAAACAGAACGTGCAGTGAATGAGTATCTAAATTATTTGGAGTCAAAGAATTCATTTCATGTTCCTCAATTGAGGAAATCTTTGAATTATTCTCATATGTATAGACTGTTAAAGTATGGTCCTGGAAATAAAATTCATCCACATAGTGATCATGATCCATTAACATATGGAAGTATTACTTTTAATTTGAATGATGGTTATACTGGTGGAGAGTTTAAATTTTTTAATGGTAAACATACAGTCAATTTACAACGTGGGGAGATGATGATCTGGCCAGCAGATTATTTTTGGGTACATGAAGTAACTCCAATTGAAACTGGAGTCAGATACAGTACAAATAGTTTCTTGTTATCTGTTAGTCCTAAATTTAAGAATGAGTTGGTTGGTAGTCTAAGTAGATTAGAAAATCAATATTATAATATGCATAAGTACACTCGTCCTATGAAGTATAATGTTGTTTGAGAAAGAAATTGCCCTTGGCAAAGGAAAAGATACAACCTTATTAAAGATAAAGAGGTGGATCAGTAAACAGAAGCCACCTCTTAATACTATCTTGAAATATCTTTTTTCATACATAGAAAAATGGTACTGGGATGGTAAAGTCCTGAATACCATGGCAGGTGTTGACCTTGAAACTAAAAAACTACATGAACTATGGGAGGAAAATGACAGAGAACTTACCCCACACGTCGTGGAGAGAGGAGTATTTGGAGACGACGGGTGGTCTATCGAAATTTCAAACCCAGCTTTTGAAAGAGGGACCGAAGTCTCTGTCCCAAAGTTGGTTACTCCAAGCAATGTACGGTCAGTGGAAAAAGAGAAAGGGAATCAAAGACCCAGAACCACCAAACTGTCAGAGCAGCATGAAGGAGTGGGAAGAGTCAATCAAGAAATACCAGACCCGTGGGACTAAGTAATGGATCTTTGGAAAAATTATAGAACCGCTGTATCAGATGTCTTTCCTGATATAGAATTTGTTGAAAGACATGCTGAATGGACTAATGATAAGGGTATAAATCTAACTGCAGATCTGTATAAAGGTAAACATTTTATTAAGTCTAGGCATGTAGATATATGGGACGGAAAGAATCTTAACATTCATAATAATATAATATACCCTAAGACTGGACACAACCTTCCTTGCTTTGGTATGGACTTGATGGGATTCTCTGAGAAGAGAGTTGTAATAGTATTTGATTTCCAGCACCCAGTAGAAAACTATCTACTTAAAGTACCACCATTACCTCAGACAACAGAGACCTATCGTTTCTTTGAGCATGGTAATCATTTCTCTGATAATATCTTTGTAAGGTATTGTAAGATGGATGGAGTTGAAACATTCTTACCAACATTTAAATATTATTTGTCACTCTATAAAGAAATGATAGATAAAGCACAACCTACTGGTACTGATACCAGTTTGTATAAAGACTTTGATTCCTATATGATAAGACTTGATCCTATCTCAGGGTATTTGTCTAATAGATTTGGTAAAAAAGAATCTGAGCAATTAATTAAAGAATTCTTTTTCAGTTATGCGACACATAGTTAATGATCTAGCTAATATTATTCGCAAACATCAAGAAACTCTACCTAATGTAGAGGAAATGGATGTTGATGATAAATTCAGAGAGGTCTACAAAGAAACAGAAGATGGTAAACTAACCATTGAAAATGATATGCATGTGTGTACTGGATTACGTAAGGTACACATGGAAATTGCTAGTCTAGGAGCATTAGATATCCTACATTGTATTTGGTATCCAGATCCTGAGTTTAATTTACCTATTTTTGGTGCTGATATTGTAGCTACTAAGAGTAAGGTTACTGCTGCTATCACAGACATCTCTCCTGTAGATGGTATAGAACATTCAATCTATGAAGATATTGCTGATATTAGTAGATACTATAGTTTTAAACACAATAGAGAGATCCCTGCATGGGGTACTATTTTTTCACCGTACTGTAAGTTTGCAAG
>Ga0208749_1000217_pt1 | contig 14787 bp, 15 predicted proteins | sample Knorr_S15_td_DCM_FD_185601 | JGI IMG/M metagenome (GOLD analysis project Ga0208749, IMG submission 185601) | Marine microbial communities from Southern Atlantic Ocean transect - Knorr_S15_td_DCM_ad_63m_LV_B (SPAdes) (version 2) | ecosystem: Environmental > Aquatic > Marine > Oceanic | place... | reverse complement strand
ATTTGATTGATGAACCTGTAGCTGCAGCTATCGGAGCGTCATTGCCAGTAACTGAGCCAATTGGAACTATGATTGTTGATATCGGAGGTGGTACTACTGAGGTCGCAGTTTTAAGTTTGGGTGGAACTGTTTTAAGTGAATCCGTAAGAATCGCTGGAGACGAAATAAATGAATCGATCGTTGCTTATCTTAAAAAGACTCATAATATGGTTGTTGGAGAGAGAACTGCTGAAGAAATCAAAATAAAAATTGGATCTGCATTTCCAGATAATGATTTTGACTTGACTTCAATAGAGGTTAGAGGTTTGCATCTTTTATCCGGTCTTCCTAGGTCAATCAACCTAACATCAGGAGAGATCAGGGAGGCTATGGCTGATCCACTTAGTAAAATTGTTGATGCTGTAAAAAGAACATTAGAACGTACTCCTCCAGAGTTGGCTGCTGACATTGTTGATAGGGGAATTATGCTTGCAGGAGGAGGAGCTCTTGTAAGGGGTATTAATGATTTACTTAGTAATGAGACTGGGATCTTTACTCACATAGCAGAAGATCCTTTGCTTTGCGTAGTTAATGGCTGTGGTGAAATATTAGATGATTTTAGGAAGCTTAAACGAGTTCTTGATACTCCTGATTTTATAAGGAACGTGATTAGAGATTAATTTAATGTTAAATATCCGACGAATTTATAATGGTCGTTGGCGGCACAAAAAGAAAAAAGCAATATTATTTATATTTTTATTGTTTTTAGTATTTGTAAGATTTGCAAAAGGATCATTTTATAAAGATTTTTATTATTATATTTCCAAGCCTTTTTGGCCAGGTCAATTTCAAAGAGAAGTTATTAGTTCGAGTCTTGATCAAGAATTGTTAATCAAAAGTAAACAGCTAGAAAATGATAATAAGAGATTGCGTGAAATTTTATCTCTTCAGAGATTATCTGACTCTGAAACTATTTCAGCTGCAGTTATTTCTAGAAAAAATGGGAGTTGGTGGAGACAAATTATTTTAAATAAAGGTTCTAAACATGGAGTCGAAGTTGGAAGCCCTGTTATTGGCCCAGGAGGTTTATTAGGAAGAGTAAAGAATACTTCTTTCTTGACTTCATCTGTAATATTGTTAACCTCTCCCGAGAGCAAAGTGGGTGTTTGGATTGACAGAGTTCAGAAGCAAGGACTCATGGTAGGTACAGGAAATGATTATCCCAAATTAACTTTTTATACAAAAGATGTTGATATTAAAGTAGGCGATTTTGTCTCATCTTCACCAGCAAGTACTGTATTACCACCAAATATACCTGTTGGTATTATTCAATCAGTCGATGCAAACTCAAATTCAAACAAAACAGTAAATGTTTTACTTTTAGGAAAACCTCAGGCAATAGATTGGGTGCAAATCTTAAAAATGAAAATTTAAATGGATCAATTTTTAAAGAGAAATTTATCTATAATTTCATTCATATTTATTCCAATTCTTTTTTTGTGGCATCCTAATTGGCTTGGAATTATGGGGATCCAACCTTATTGGCCCTTATTTTGGTTATTGCCTTGGTCTATGATTCATGGATCCATTAATGGTTTAATAGTTGGCTTGTTTTTAGGAATTATTTTAGATTCAATATCTATAGGAGGTGGTTTTACTCAAATTCCTGGTTTAATGTTATGTGGTATTTGGTTCGGTAGATTTAGCAAATCTGATAATGTTGTTGTGTCACATTTTAAATATGGTTTAATTTGTGCGATAGGCAGTTTTTTGTGTGGCTCATTTTATTTCTTTCAGTTTTTGATTCAAGAGTTCCCTTATAATAAATTTTTCTTGTTTTCCCCTAGTGTTAAAAATGTTTTGGCTCAAGTATTTTTAACCGGTCTTTTGGCTCCTTTATTTTGCTCACAACTTTTTGGACTTTTTAAGAGATCCAAAGAGAAAATGTTTTAATTATGGTCTATATCGAAATCAATATTTCTAATAGATAAAGACTCAGTGCTTAAATAATAAAATAATTTTGTAAATCTTCGGAATATCTCTTAGAGGGTTCGTAATGTTATATTTTTAATTGTTAGAATAAACATTCAATGCAATGTATTTTGCTTTGAAATTTTTGAAGATCTTTTTTATCTATGTCAAAAGCAAGCATTTTAGTTGTTGATGATGAGCCGGCAGTATTGAAAGTATTAGTTACAAGACTTCAACTTGCAGGATATCAAGTTTTTTCAGCTACTAATGGTGAAGAGGCTCTTGAAGCTTTTCATAGAGATTCTCCAGATTTGATAGTTCTTGATGTAATGCTTCCAAAAATGGATGGATTTGCAGTATGCAGAAGAATTAGAGCTGAATCAGTTGTTCCAATCATATTTTTAACTGCGCTAGAGGCTATTTCAGAGAGAGTGGCAGGATTGGATTTGGGGGCTGACGATTATTTATCAAAACCTTTTAGTCCAAAAGAGTTAGAGGCAAGAATAGCTACTATCCTAAGACGAATGGGTCCTACTATTTCAGTTACTGAAACTAAAGAAGTCCCATCAGGTAAAGGTGTTATGAAGTTCGGAAGTTTAGTAGTCGATACGAATAGAAGGCAAGTCTCTAGGGCTGGGGAAAGAATTAGCTTGACTTATACTGAATTTAGCTTGCTAGAACTCTTATTCGATGAGCCTGGTAAAGTTGTTCCAAGAGCTGAAATTTTAGAGCAATTATGGGGTTATCCTCCACGTAGAGCAGCAGACTTGAGAGTTGTAGATGTGTATGTTGCAAGGCTTAGAGGTAAATTGGAACCAGATCCAAGAAATCCTGAATTAATATTAACTGTACGAGGTATAGGTTATGCCTCGCAAAGAGTTGGAGAAACGGCAACATCTTTGGCAAGTTGAACCTTAGTCTGATACTTTAATTAAATAAAGTATAAATTTTGAAGTAAATTTTGTCTGAAATCAGGGAAGCTCGCCTATTAAAAGCTAATTCACTCGTCAAAAGAGGATTTGAGCCTTACGCAGAAAATTTTAAAATATCGCATTCCTCACAATTTCTTATTCAACATTTTAGCTATCTAGACAATGGTCAGGAAGAAGATTTTAGTGTTTCCATCGCTGGGAGGGTTCTATCAAAAAGAGTGATGGGAAAAATTGCTTTTTTTACTATTAATGATCAAGAAGGACATATTCAGCTTTATTTAGATCAAAAGATTATTAATTACAATAAAGAAAGTCAAAAATTCCTTACTTTTGAAGATCTAAAAGAAACTGTAGATATAGGTGATTGGATAGGAGTTGTTGGAACAATTAAAAAAACTAATAAAGGTGAGCTATCAATCAAAGTAGAACAATGGGAAATGTTATCAAAATCACTACAGCCTTTGCCAGATAAATGGCATGGATTGACAGATATTGAAAAACGTTATCGTCAACGCTATCTAGATTTAATAGTCAATCCTCAATCTAAAAATGTATTTAAAAGAAGAGCAAAATGTATCAGTTTTATAAGAAGATGGTTAGATGAAAGAAGTTTTTTAGAGATAGAGACTCCAATACTGCAGTCAGAAGCTGGCGGAGCTGAAGCAAGACCATTTGTTACTTATCATAATACTTTAGATATTCCACTTTATTTAAGAATAGCTACCGAATTACATTTAAAAAGAATGGTTGTTGGTGGTTTCGAGAAAGTATATGAATTAGGAAGAATTTTCCGTAACGAGGGTATTAGTACAAAGCATAATCCTGAATTTACTTCAGTAGAAATTTATCAAGCTTTCTCTAATTATATTGATATGATGGATCTAACAGAAGAATTGATTAAAGATATCGTCAATGATGCATGTGGTTCGTTAGTAATAAATTATCAAAATCAGGAAATTGATTTTTCTAAACCTTGGAGAAGAATATCGATGAAAAATATAGTTAAAGAATATACAGGTATTGATTTTGATTTGTTTAATGGTGATTTAAAGGGAGCAACAGAAGCAGTTAAAAGTATTAACGTTCAAGTGTCTTCTAAAATAAATAGTGTTGGGCGACTTTTAAATGAAGTCTTTGAGCAAAAAGTTGAGTCATTGCTCATTGAGCCAACTTTTATTGTTGATTATCCAATTGAAATTTCTCCTTTAGCTAGACCTCATTCTGATAGTAAAGACATGGTTCAGAGATTTGAGCTATTTATTGTTGGTCGCGAACTCGCAAATGCTTTTAGTGAGTTAATTGATCCTGTCGATCAAAGGGAAAGAATGGAATTACAGCAATCTCTGAGAGATGAAGGTGATCTTGAGGCTCATTGTATAGATGAAGATTTTTTGAATGCTTTAGAGATAGGCATGCCTCCTACCGGTGGATTAGGAATTGGTATAGATAGACTTATCATGCTAATTACAAATAGTCCATCTATTAGAGATGTAATTCCTTTTCCATTACTAAAACCAGACACAACTTCTAATAAATCTTAAAAAATAACCTTGAATGAAGTAAAATATAAGAATTAATCCAATACGAAATTTTTAAATGAGTGGTGAACGTGTTGGTTTCCGTTTCAAGCATGCGGATGCAGTAGTTAAAAGAAATCCTCAAGGCCGATCAAGAAGAGGGTGGGTTATTGAACCAGTAGAGCAAACTACAAGCAGAGGTACAAAGATGCCTGCGTACAAAATTCGCTGGAGAGATAGCGAGAGACCTGAAACTGTTCTTCAGCATATGTTAATTGCTGATCCCGACCCTTCCCCTCCTCCAAGTTCAGTTAGTTTGGATATTTAGTAAAAATTGTCAGAGAAATAATAATTATCTTTTTAGAGCAGAGTTTATTTCTTTTTTAATACTTTTTTGTTTATCAGCTTGTCTTTTATCATGCAATTTCTTACCTTTGCCAATTCCAATTTTTAATTTTATCCATGAACCTTTTAAATAAATTGATAGAGGAATGATAGTCATACCTTTTTTTTCAGTATTGGATCTCAGTTTGATTATTTCTTTCTTGTGTAATAATAATTTTCGATTTCTTAAAGGATCATGATTAAAAAAAGATCCCACATTCTTATGTGGTGAAATGTGAACATTTAAAAGTAAAATCTCTCCATTCCTGAATGAACAGTATCCATCTCTAAGGTTTGCTTTGCCGTTTCTTATTGACTTTACTTCAGTACCTAAAAGTTCAATTCCTGCTTCGATTGTTTCATGTATTTCATACTGGAATTTTGCATATCTATTGTCAGCTAGACGTTTGAAGGTAGTTTCTTTTTTATTATTTTTATTAACTTTGGTTGAATTTTTTGGCATTTTCTTTTTAAAAAATCTTTCTCCTTAGAACAATTCCTATTAGTCTTTTATTATGGCAATAATTTCTTCCAATATTGGGGATCCGAATTTTCCTCTTCCTAAAAAAGAGCTTAGGATAGTTGATTCGGAAATAAGTTCTGAAGAAAAAAAAAATAAAAATCTAAATTTTGCTCGGCCAAAAACATTCAAGGAATTTATTGGCCAAGAGCAAATTAAGGCTTCATTAAGGATAGCGATAGACGCTGCAATTTACAGAAAAGAGGCATTGGAACATATACTCTTATATGGTCAGCCTGGTTTGGGTAAAACAACCTTAGCTTTTTTAATAGCAAATGAAATGAATACAACATTTAGAGTGGCTACTGCTCCTGCAATTGAAAGACCTAGGGATATTGTTGGTTTGCTATTGGGACTGAAAGAAGGAGAAGTTTTGTTTATAGATGAGATACATCGTTTGAATAGATTAACTGAAGAGCTTTTATATTCTGCCATGGAGGATTTTAGACTGGATTTAACTATGGGAGCTAATAGAGGAGCTCGTTGTAGAACAATTAATCTTCCTAGATTTACTTTGATTGGCGCTACGACAAAATTAGCATCAATTAGTGCACCTTTAAGAGATCGATTTGGAATATCTCAGAAAATTGAATTTTATTCAAATGATGAATTAAACCAAATAATTTTAAATTTTTCACATTTGATCAATCTTGAATTAGAGGATAAAGCTTCTTACGCTTTAGCTAAAATATCTAGAGGTACTCCAAGAATTGCTTTGAGATTATTAAAACGTATTAGAGATTATGCTCAAGTGATTAAAAAAACTAATGTTATTAATTTAGATGTAGTAAAGAAGGCTTTAAATTCTCAAGAAATTGATGACAAAGGCTTAGATTACTTAGATAGAAAATACTTATCTTTTTTAAACCTTAATAACAACAGTCCAATTGGACTAGATGCAATTGCAGCGGGTTTAGGGGAAGATTCTTCGATGTTAGAATTTGTAGTTGAGCCATATTTAATGCAAATTGGTTTTCTCAATAGAACACCTCGAGGAAGATTACTTACTCCTTTAGGGGAAAAGTATATTAATTCAAAAAATGATAAATTTTAAAAAAACAAAGCTTTATTTTTTATTAATTTTTGTTTTAGTAAATATTGTTTATGTTGATCCCACATATTCAATAAGTTCTAGGGAAGATTTATTTAACAATGCCTTAGATTTAAGTTCAAATGGAAACTTTAATCTTGCTTTAAAACAATGGAACAGCTATCTGGACTTGTATCCTGATGATGCAGCGGCCTTAAGCAATAGAGGAAACGTAAAACTTGTAATTGGCGATAAAGAAGGATCAATAAATGATCAAGAAAAAGCTATTAAGTTGAATCCTAATGAGCTTGATCCCTATATAAATAGAGGTATAGCCGAGGAAGCCTTAGGCCTTTGGTCACTGGCGAAAAAAGATTACATGTTTGTAATCTCTAAAGATATTGAAAATTTCTCTGCTTTGTATAATTTAGCTAATGTTGAAGGATCTCTTTCGGATTGGGAAAGTGCAAGAGATTTATTTTCTAAGGCAGCAGAGTACAATCCTGGATTTGCTATGGCAAGATCAAGTATGGCATTGGCAGATTACCAGTTGGGCAATGTTGATGAGTCTGAAAAAGAATTAAAAAAATTGATAAGGCGTTATCCAACTTTTGCGGATGCTAGAGCAGCTCTAACAGCTTTGAATTGGTCTAGAGGTTTGTTAGGTCAAGCAGAGAGTAATTGGATAGCTGTGACGGAATTAGACCCCAGGTATTCTGAGGAGGAATGGTTAATAAAGGTAAGAAGATGGCCTCCAGAACCAATCAAAGATTTAATGAAATTCATTGCTATTAAATAAAAAATGGATAGAGATAAATTGTTAAACAAAATAGATTCATTCAATGATGAATTAATTAATATAAGAAGACGTATCCATGCTCATCCTGAATTAAGTGGATTAGAAAATCAAACTGCGATTTTGATAAGTGGTTACTTAAGGAATATTGGTTGGAGAGTCACAGAATCTGTTGGAAGGACTGGAGTTATTGCTGAGTTTGGTCCTAAAGATAAAGGGTTTATAGGATTAAGAGTGGATATGGATGCTTTGCCAATATTTGAGAATACTAATTTAAGTTTTTCTTCAAAAGTAGATGGTGTTATGCATGCTTGTGGTCATGATTTACATATATCGATTGGTTTGGGTGTAGCAAAAATTATTAGGGATTTACAGTTGAATTTTGGGACTAGAATAATCTTTCAACCTGCAGAAGAAATTGCAAGTGGAGCTAGATGGATGATTCATGATGGGGCAACTAATGGTTTAAATCAAATTTTGGGTGTCCATGTTTTCCCTGAATTATCTGTCGGAACTGTTGGTATAAAAGATGGTAGTTTAACTGCTGCTGCTGGTGAAATACAAGTGGAGATTCAAGGAAAATCAGGTCATGGAGCAAGACCCCATGAAGGGGTGGACGCTATTTGGGTGGCATCGAAAATTATCTCTGGTATTCAAGAATTAATAACAAGAAAACTAAATCCTTTAGATCCTGTCGTAATAACTTTTGGAAAGATTAATGGCGGAAATGCATATAATATACTTGCTGAAAAAGTGAATTTAATTGGTACAGTAAGATGTACAAACCTTAAAGTATTTAAGGGTATTGGTAGCTGGCTTAACAAAAATATTTCTTCGATTGCTAATACTTGTGGAGCTAAAGCTAAAATAAAATTCAGGGAAATTACTCCTCCAGTAAATAATAATATTGACATAAATAGAGTTATCAGAGAGTCCGCAATTCAAATTTTAGGCCAACGAAATGTTGTTGAATTACAAAAATCTTCATTAGGAGCTGAAGATTTTGCTGAATTTTTAAATGAGGTTCCTGGAGCTATGTTTAGGCTTGGGGTATCTAGTGAAAAAGGCTGTGCACCTCTTCACAGTTCAAAATTTGATCCTGATGAAAGAGCTATCGCTGTTGGAATTAAAGTAATAACAGAGTCCATAGTAAAATTAAATAATTAAATTAAGGGAAAAAGTGCATAAATGAAACTTTATAAAGCGTTTATTTTTTCTTTTGTGGCTCCAATAATGATTCTCATATCAACTTTCGGTTTGATATTTAGGCAAGATAATAAAAAGATTTTTTATTTACCTATTGGGTTGATGGGTATTGTTCTGATTTCAGAAAAAGATTTAACTAGAAAATTGAGTAGACGAAATATTTTGAGAAAGATAAAATCTTATCAAAAATTTAAATAAAAAAACTTTATTTATTTTTAAGTATTATTTGATGACTATTTTTTTAAAAAGAGCTATTAATAAGATAATGCTAGGGGTGCTAAGAAATTTAACTTAGCTGAGATCATACCCTTTGAACCTGAATCATTAATCCTGATACAGGAAAGTGGAATGCTGATCGAACTTTAGTAATAAACATTTTTAAAATTTTTAAAAGTTATGAGAAAATCTTGGATAAAGCCTCGTATAGGGAAAGAAAATATAACTCAAATGAATTTTGCGAGAAATGGAAATATCACAGAGGAAATGGATTTTGTTGCTAAAAAAGAAAATCTTCCACCTTCATTAATTATGGAAGAAGTTGCCAGAGGAAGATTAATTATTCCTGCTAATATAAATCATCTAAATCTTGAGCCAATGGCTATAGGGATTGCTTCTAGATGTAAAGTTAACGCCAATATTGGTGCTTCCCCTAATGCAAGTAACATTAATGAGGAAGTAGAAAAGCTCAAGTTGGCCGTCAAATATGGGGCTGATACGGTTATGGATCTATCAACTGGGGGAGTTAATTTAGATCAGGTTAGACAAGCAATTATTAACGAATCATCTGTACCTATTGGGACCGTACCTGTTTATCAAGCGTTAGAGAGTGTACACGGCTCAATAGAGAGATTAACCGAAGATGATTTTCTTCATATTATTGAAAAACATTGTCAGCAGGGTGTGGATTATCAAACTATTCATGCTGGCTTATTAATTGAGCATTTACCAAAAGTAAAAGGACGAATTACAGGCATTGTAAGTAGAGGAGGAGGAATTTTAGCTCAATGGATGTTGCATCACTTTAAGCAAAATCCTCTATACACAAGGTTTGATGATATTTGTGAAATTTTTAAAAAATATGATTGTACTTTTTCTTTAGGAGATTCACTTAGGCCTGGATGTTTGCATGACGCTTCCGATGATGCCCAGTTATCTGAATTAAAGACATTAGGCGAACTAACTCGGAGAGCTTGGTCACATAATGTTCAAGTAATGGTTGAAGGACCTGGTCATGTACCTATGGACCAAATTGAGTTTAATGTAAGAAAACAAATGGAAGAATGTTTAGAAGCTCCATTTTATGTACTTGGCCCATTAGTAACTGATATATCGCCAGGATATGATCATATTTCCAGTGCAATTGGTGCGGCAATGGCTGGTTGGTATGGAACTTCTATGTTGTGTTATGTTACCCCTAAAGAACATCTAGGGCTGCCTAATGCAGAAGATGTACGAGAGGGATTAATTGCTTATAAGATTGCTGCTCATGCAGCTGATATAGCAAGACATAGAGCTGGAGCAAGAGATAGAGATGATGAACTTAGTCATGCAAGATATAATTTTGATTGGAATAAACAATTTGAGCTTTCTTTAGATCCAGAAAGGGCAAAGCAATATCATGATGAAACATTACCTGAGGAAATATTTAAAAAAGCAGAATTCTGTTCAATGTGCGGGCCTAAACATTGTCCTATGAATTCAAAGATTTCTGATGAATCTCTTGATGAATTAAATAATAAACTTAAAGAATGTAATAGCTCGGTTTAGCTTTAGTTTAATAATTATAAAATTTCTTTTGTTTTGTTAACAACATTTTCAACTGTAAATCCAAAATTAGTCATACATTTACCCCCTGGAGCTGAAGCACCAAATCTGTCCATTGTAATGCAAATACCTTCAAAACCTGTGTATTTATGCCATCCAAATGAATGTGCAGCTTCCACTACAACTCTTTTTTTCACGCTACTAGGTAAAACACTTTCTTTGTAAGATTCCGTTTGTTCTTCAAATAGTTCTATGCAGGGCATAGAAACTACTCTTGTTTTTTTGCCTAATTTTGAAATTTCTTTACTTGCTTCAATACAAAGGTTTAGTTCACTACCTGTTCCAATAAATATTACATCTGGAGTTCCTTCGCAATCAGATACTATATATCCTCCCAATGCTACCTTTTCAATGGAGGTATTCTCTTGATTTGGCATCCCCTGTCTACTCAAACAAAGTGCAGAAGGTCTTTTTCTGTTTTCAATGGCAAGTTTATATGCACCGCTTGTTTCATTCCCATCTCCAGGTCTGAAAACGAGCATATTAGGCATTGCGCGAAGAGAAGGGATAGTCTCAATTGGTTGATGTGTTGGACCATCTTCTCCTACACCAATTGAATCATGGGTTAATACATAGATTACCCCTAGTTCGCTGAGTGCAGATAGCCTCATTGAACCTCTCATGTAATCAGCAAAAACAAGGAAGGTTCCTCCATACGGTATAAGACCACTGTCGTGGTAGGCAATACCATTTAGTATGGCAGCCATAGCATGTTCTCTTACCCCGAAATGTAAGTATCTTTTCTCTGGAGAATGTGCTTGAAATGATCCGGTTTCTCCTTTGATATCTGTGTAGTTAGAGTGTGTTAAATCAGCAGATCCCCCAATTAATTCAGGAAGATTAGGTCCAAGTGCTCCTAAGCATATTTGAGAATGTTTTCTAGTGGCAAGACCATTGTCATCAGGACTATAAGAAGGAAGATTTGAATACCAGTTCTCTGGTAATTCACCGTTTATCATTCTTTTTAATTCTGCACCTTCAGAGGCGTATTTCTTTTGATATTCTTCAAATTTTAAATCCCATTTTTTCTCTAACTCTTCACCTTTAGTTAGTGCTTGTCTAAATTGCGAATAAACTTCATTTGGTATTTCGAATGGAGGATATTCCCAATTTAAGAATTCTCTCGTTAAGGAAGCTTCTTCTTCTCCCACTGCAGCCCCATGGATACCAGCGGTATCTGACTTGTTTGGAGAACCGTAACCAATAGTTGTGGAAATTTTAATAATGGAAGGCTTGTCTGTTACTAACTTTGCATTCTTAATTGCCTGGGTAATTCCGTTCACATCATGATTTCCATCTTCAACATGTTGTACATGCCATCCGTAAGCTTCGTATCTTTTTAAAACGTCTTCTGTAAAAGAAACATCTGTTCTACCATCAATTGTTATTTGGTTATCATCATAAAGTGCAATTAATTTGCCAAGTTTAAGATGACCAGCAAGTGAACAAGCTTCAGAAGAAATACCTTCTTGGTTACATCCATCTCCCATTATGACGTATGTATAATGATCAACAATTTCACAATCAGGTTTATTGAATTTAGCTGCTAAGTGGGTTTCTGCAATTGCTAATCCAACTGCATTTGATATTCCCGCCCCTAGAGGACCCGCAGTTACTTCAACCCCTTCAGTCTCAAAAGTTTCAGGGTGACCAGGAGTTTTAGATCCCCATTGCCTAAATTCTTTGATATCGTCAATTGAAACTGACTTATAGCCTGTTAGGTGTAAAAGAGAGTATAACAACATGCACCCATGGCCAGCTGATAATACAAAACGATCTCTGTTAAACCATTTTGGATTATTAGGGTTGTGATTAAGAACGTTTTGCCATAATGCGTAACCCATAGGAGCACACCCCATAGGTAAACCTGGATGTCCACTATTAGATTTATTTACTGCATCTACAGCGAGCATTCTTATACTATTTACACACAGTGATTCTAATGAAACAGATGCAGCGACCATTGTTTTAAATTAAGATAAGTTGGAAATTACAGAATTGGTTGTCATCAAGTTATTTTCTTGAAAGCCAAGCAAACATTGTGACCACCAAAGCCGAAAGAATTAGAAAGAGCAACTCTTATTTGAGCATCTCTGGCAATATTAGGTACATAATCAAGATCGCAATCTGGATCTGGATTGACGTAGTTAATTGTAGGAGGGATAAAATTATGTGTCAAAGAAAGTATACAAGCTACAGCTTCTATACCTCCTGAACCTCCTAAAAGATGCCCAGTCATCGACTTAGTAGAGCTTACAGGAATGAGGTAAGATCTGTCTTTAAAAATAGATTTAATTGCAGAAGTTTCATTTTTGTCATTTGCTGATGTACTAGTGCCATGAGCATTAATGTAATCAACTTGTTCAAGACTTATTGAACTGTCTTCAATTGCAAGCTTAATAGCTGCTGCGCCCCCAACCCCCCCTGGAGAAGGAGCAGTAATGTGATGAGCATCGCAAGTAGTTCCATAGCCAATGATTTCAGCATAGATTCTCGCATTCCTTTTTTTTGCATTTTCAAGAGTTTCCAAAACAAGAATTCCGGAACCCTCTCCAATTACAAAACCATCTCTCTCGGCATCAAATGGTCTACTTGCAGTTTGGGGACTGTCATTTCTAAAAGAAAGGGCTTTAGCACTAGCGAAACCAGCTACTCCAAGAGGAGTAATACTTGCTTCTGCTCCTCCACAGATCATTGCATCTGCTTTCCCAAGCTGTAGCAATCTAAAAGAATCTCCAATAGCATTTGATCCAGCCGCACAAGCAGTGGATACAGCTGAGCTTGGCCCTTTTGCGCCCAAAGCAATAGCAGCAAGACCAGTTGCCATATTTGGAATCATCATTGGAACTGTGAATGGGCTTACTCTTTTTGGCCCTTTATGACTTAATATTTGAGCCTGAGTCTCCATTGTTAGTAAGCCGCCAACGCCAGAACCAATAATCACTCCAATTCTTGATGCATTAGTTTCATCTATTTCAAGGCCAGAATCATTAAAAGCTTCTTTAGCTGCTATGACTCCAAACTGTGAAAAACGATCCCACCTTTTTGACTCTTTTGCTTCAATGAAATTTTCAGATTGAAGATTTTTTACTTCTGCTGCAAATTTGCAAGGATGTTGTTCAGGATCAAACAAGGTAATTCCTGAGACACCATTAGTACCTTGTTGAAGGCCGAGTAAATATTCATCAATGTTGTTACCAATAGGAGTAACAGCTCCGATACCAGTAATAACTACTCGATGGAAATTTGGCATCCTAGATTAACCTTTCTTTTCTTCGATAAATTTAACAGCATCTCCAACTGTTGCGATACCTTCTGCTGCTTCGTCAGGAATCTCAATATCAAATGCTTCTTCTAAAGCCATTACTAACTCAACGGTATCGAGTGAATCTGCACCTAAATCGTTTTGGAAGTTTGAATCAGATTTTACTTCTCCTGCTTCGACGCTTAATTGCTCTGAAACAATTGAGCAGACTTTTTGAAGGATTTCTTCTTGTGACATAGTTTATGGAATTTACTAGTTATCTATATGATTTTATGCCCTAGAGTTAACAAGAGTGAAGCATATCTTAATTTTTTTAATTTCTTTGTAAGACAATAGTATTATATAAGACAGGTTCTCAAAGACAATTTTTACATGTCACACGCAGTTAAAATTTACGACACTTGCATTGGATGCACACAATGTGTAAGGGCTTGCCCTCTAGACGTTCTAGAAATGGTACCTTGGGATGGCTGTAAAGCTGGCCAAATTGCTTCTTCACCAAGGACTGAAGATTGCGTAGGGTGCAAAAGGTGTGAAACAGCCTGCCCAACAGATTTTCTAAGTATTAGAGTATATCTTGGAGATGAAACAACTAGAAGTATGGGCTTAGCATATTAATTTATAGTGCAATTTTAAGACAGTCCATAAAACAATAAATATTCATTTTCTTTCAATATAATTGAAGAAAAATTATTTATATGTGCGGGATAGTTGCTGTTACAGGTTTTAAAAAGGCTTTACCATTACTTATTAATGGTCTAGAGAAGCTTGAATACAGAGGCTATGATTCTGCAGGTATTGCTATAATTAATTCTGAAACCAAAAATATTACATGTAATAAGGCTGAAGGAAAATTAAAAAATTTAAAAAATCTTATTAATAATCATAATATTCCTGGAACTATTGGTATAGGTCATACACGATGGGCAACTCATGGAAAACCTGAAGTTAAAAATGCTCATCCTCATATGGACAATTCAGGGACTGTAGCAGTTGTTCAAAATGGCATTATTGAAAATTTCCAAGAGTTAAAAAATAGATTAGAGAAAGAGGGTATTATTTTTAATTCTGATACTGATACAGAAGTTATTCCACATCTAATCCAAAGAGAATTAAATACTTTAAGTAAACTTAATTTAGGCAATAATGGTTCGACTTTATTAGTAGCTGTAAGGAATGTAATTACTGATCTAGAAGGATCATATGCCTTGGCAGTGTTATGGTCTGGTGCTCCTAATGCATTAGTAGTAGCAAGAAGGCAAGCTCCTTTGATTATTGGATTAGGTGAAGGAGAATTTATGTGTGCAAGTGATACACCTGCAATAGCTAATTTTACGAATATAATTTTACCTATGGAGGATCA
>Ga0208749_1000214_pt1 | contig 14814 bp, 18 predicted proteins | sample Knorr_S15_td_DCM_FD_185601 | JGI IMG/M metagenome (GOLD analysis project Ga0208749, IMG submission 185601) | Marine microbial communities from Southern Atlantic Ocean transect - Knorr_S15_td_DCM_ad_63m_LV_B (SPAdes) (version 2) | ecosystem: Environmental > Aquatic > Marine > Oceanic | place... | reverse complement strand
GTGGTTTTATTGGAACTCTTGGGTTTTCAGTTACTAATTTCTCTACTAGGAATATAAGAAACCGTAAAGCCTGGACCCCAGTACCACTTGGTGATGGACAAACATTTGCATTAAGACTACAATCAAGTACTTTCTATAATACATATAGTTTAAATTTTATAGAACCATGGCTAGGAGGGAGACAACCAGTACAATTTTCTTTTTCTATCTCACAAACTAAACAATTTAGGTATGATTATTTTACTAGAAAAGCTGATAAAAGTCAGTTTTTTGAAATAAGAGGACTAACTATTGGGATGGCTAGAAGACTTAGTATTCCTGATGATTATTTTCAATTATCTCAAGCCTTAGCTTACCAATATTATAAATTAAATAACTACTATACTGGTCTATTTACATTTGGAGATGGTGAATCACATAATTTATCATATAATATATCCTTGCTTAGAAATAATACATATACAAACCCTATATTCCCTACTGGTGGTTCTAGTTTTACAATTAGCGCAAGACTTTCTCCTCCATATTCTCTTATAACAGGAGATGATTTTTCTGATATTGAGGAGAGAAGTGAATATACAAATTATAAAGGGGAGCCAATTCAAGCAGAAATTGATCAAGCAAAATATAGATGGTTAGAATTTTATAAACTAAAATTTAATGGGAGTTGGTATACCAGACTATTTGGAAAATTTGTACTAAAAACACAAACTGATTTTGGTTTCCTAGGAACATATAATAAGAATAAAGGGAATATCCCTTTTGAACGTTTTTATCTTGGTGGTGATGGAATGCAACAATATGCATTAGATGGAAGAGAGACTATAGCTTTAAGAGGATATGAAAATGGATCTCTTTCAAGTAGAGATGGGTCTATTATTTACAATAAGTTTTCTCTTGAGTTAAGATATCCAATTAGCCTTAAACCATCTGCTTCAGTATTTGCATTAAGTTTCCTTGAAGCTGGGAACGGTTTTGATGATTTTAAAGATTACAATCCTTTCAATGCAAAAAGATCTGCAGGATTAGGAGTAAGAGTTTTTATGCCTGCATTTGGACTTCTAGGGATAGATTTTGCATATGGATTTGATAGATCAAACTTTTCAAACTCTAACCAAAGATCTGGCTGGCAAACCCACTTTGTAATAGGTCAACAATTTTAATTAATAATTGAATAAAATTTCCGATATTGCAGTGCATAATTTTAAATAAGACTATGATGAATTCAATTAAGACAACAATAATAGCTTTTTTAATGGCTTTGGCACCATTAACTGCTTTTGCTCAGACAAATGAGGTAGCTCATATTAATGTTCAACAACTAATTAGTGAAATGCCTGAAGTTATTGCTGCTCAAAATGAATTAGCTAAGCTTGAAAAAGACTATACTACACAGATTGAAAATGCTTTTAAAGAATTTCAGACGAAGGCACAAAATTATTCTTCTGATGCTGCAAATCAAACTGATGTAACTAATCAAGCAAGACAGAAAGAACTTGAGAGTATGCAACAGAATCTTCAAGAATTTAGAGAATCCGCTGCACAGGAATTACAAAAGAAACAAATGGATTTAATGACACCTTTACTTGAAAAAGCAAGGGAGGCAATAAATAAAGTTGGTAAAGACCAAGGATTTAATTATGTAATTGATTCAAGTCCAAATGGAGGTGTAATTCTAGCAGATGGTAAAGATCTATTAGAAGATGTTAAGAAAGAACTAGGATTCTAATTAATCCACATAAGGTTTTTTAATATACATAGGCTCAAAATAGGCTAAATCTTCAAAATTTTTCTTATCAAAGTTTTCTTTTGACATATACCCCATATGTTTTGCTGATATACTATTTATATGAATTTTAATTGATTTAGAATTAATTATTTTCTTTATTGATTCTGTATTACATACAATAGATAGAGAATCTATATTTTCATATTTATTCAGAAAGTTCTCATCAATTAAAGCTACAGATGGTTTTTCCACTTCATTATAATCAGAATCTAATAACATTAGATAAAAGCTATCATTTTTATCATGAATTAATGAAAGTATATATTCTCCTTTCTCTGGTTTATGTGAAAGAGCTAGAATTTTTAATGAGTTAATTCCAATTATAGGAATATTATGTGGAAAGCATAATCCCTTTGCTACCGAAAACCCAATCCTAAGACCTGTAAAAGATCCAGGGCCTTTTGAGACTGAAACTGCAGAAAGAGCCCCTATACTTATCTTTTCTTTTGAAAGGATTTGATCAATAAATGAAGTCAACAATTCACTATGCCTATAACTATCATCTTCCTTTTCAATAACATTTAAAATTTTATCTCCTTTTAATAAAGAGACTGAACAATTTTTAGATGAAGTCTCAAGATTTAAGATATATGACATTTAAATTTGGGATAATTTAATTGGCAGGAATAGTAAGAGGTAGACCAAAGTAAAACTCTAAAACTTTTAGTTTAAAAATATAGTCAAATTTTGCTCTAATATTTTCTGAAACTGCAGATTCATATCTTTGTTTTGCCTGAATGAAATCAAATGAGCTAAGAACTCCTAAACGATATCTATCTGTTGTATCTTCAAATGCGTTTTTTAATGAAATTAAAGTTTTTGATGATGCTTCATAAAATTTAATTGCTCCTTTTAAATCATTATACGACTGATTAACAGTATTCTCAAGGTTAAGTTTATCTTGCTCAAACTGGTATTTTGTTCTTTCAAGATTAATTTCACTTCTTTTAATATTATTTCTTGTCTGCATTCTATTAAAAATTGGAACATTTAGCTGTAGACCAAAAGTTTGACCTTTATTTCTGTTAAACTGATCACTAAATCCTGAAGAATTATCTTCATACGCTATTCTACTATTAAAACTATAGAAAGAACTGATTGAGGGTTGAAGCTGTGCTTTTGACAATTGAATATCCTTTTCTGCGATAGAAATATTTGTCTCACCAAGTTTAATATCATTTCTAAAGGTTAATGATTTGTTATATATCTCCTTAGGACTATTCTCTAGAATTTCTGAAAATGGAACATCAAAATCCTCATTTGCAATATCAAAACTTTCAAAATCATCAATTAATAGTAGTTGGGCTAAATTAAGTTTAGCATTTCTATAGTTGTTTTCAGCTTGAATAAGAGCTTGCTCCTGAGATGCTAGATTAGCTTCTATTTCAAAAATTTGTTTTGGAGAAAAAATCCCTGCATCAATTAAATCTTGTGTTCTTAAAAGCTCAACTTTTGTTATTTCCAATTGAGACTCCTGAACTTTTAAAATTTCACTGTTAAACATAATCTGTAAATATGCATTTGCAACCATCAAACTAATATCATCTTTCATGTTGTCCAGTTGATATTTACTAGCTAAAATTTGAAGATTCGCTCTATGAAGTTGATATACATTACTTAACCCATTATATACATCAAGACCAACTCCAGCTCCCATAGAGGAGAACTGTGTGGTGTTCGTTTCCAATAGATTAGTAGTGAAATTTGTACTTAAACCAATATTCCATTGATGTTGAGCCTGGGCATTAATAGAAGGCAGAAAATTACCAATCGCACTAGATTTATTAATTTCAGAGTCCATTAAACTTAACTCAGATTGCTTTATACTAATATTCTTTTCTATTGCCATATCAACGCAATCTTGAAGAGATAGAATCCTCAAGTCTGATTGAGAGAAAACAGAAGTAATAGGAAGTATAGTAAATAGAATATATTTTTTAATCATCATCTCTAAATTCATCAAAAGCAGATTCCTCAGCTTCTATTTTAATTGGTTCTGTTTTATTCCATATTTTAATCTTAGTATCCATAGATAGACCTGATAAAACTTCAACATTAATCCCGTCAGATAATCCTATTTCAATGTCTTTCCTTTCAAATTTTTGATTTCCAGTTTGTATTTCAACAAAAGGGGCTTGAGTTCTTCTATCAAACTGTAGAAGCGCCTCTGGGATAACCATAACATCATCTCTTCTGTCAATAACTAAAGATGCATTAGCACTATATCCTGCTCTAACAAAAACAGATTCACTCAAAGTAACATCAGCTTCTATCTTAAATTGGACGGCACCTTGCTCTTCAGTTCCTTTTGGAGCAACAAATTTCAAACTAGCATCAAACTCTTCTTCTGGAATAGCTGCCATAGTAACAATTAGTCCTTGACCATTATATAGTTTTCCAACTTCTGCTTCATCAACTTTTCCTTCAAAAATCATAGTATTTAAATCTGCAATTATAGCAACAGTTGTACCTGCAGAAAAGTTATTACTCTGAATTACTTGATCTCCTAGCTTAACAGGAATCTCTAAAATTGTACCTGATACTGTAGCTCTTATATTTGTATTAGCAGTTGCAGATCCAGAAACTGAACCCTTTTTAATTATTTCTAAATCATTTTGAGCTGCAGATAAATTCTCTTTTGCTTGATTGTAAGAAAGTTCAGCATTATCAAAATCTTGTTGTGAAATTATCTGTTTTGCATATAAGTCTGTAGATCTTTGAAAATCTCTTTCTGCATTCTTAACTGCAAGTTTTAAATTATTTACCTGACTTTGAACTCTATATACAGAAGCCTCATCAGGGACAACTTTTATTCGAGCAATAAGATCTCCTTCATTAAGAATATCTCCTTCTTCAACAAGGATTTTTTCAATAATACCATTTAATTGTGGTTTAATTTCAACCTCGTCTTCTGGTATTACTTTTCCTGTAACAACAGCTGTCTTTTTTATTGATGAAGTAAATGGTGTAGTTGTATCATATTCTTCTACAGATTTACTATTAGTTCTAATGAAATAGGCCATAGAAAAAAGAAAGCCCAAGATTAAAACTGCGATTCCTACTTTTTTTAAGTTCATGATTTATTTTTTATAAAGTTAAAAATTATTCTTCTCTTAGTGCATCTATTGGCTTAATACTTACAGCTCTTTCTGCAGGTATAAACCCAATTAATGTACCTAATGTTATCATAGTTGTAAATGCTCCAAAAACAATCAACAGAGGAACTGTTGGATTTGTAAATGGAAAATCTTCTAAGCTTGCTGTACCAACATTAATTAAAAAAAGTAACATTGATCCAACAATTATTCCTATTAATCCAGCTAGAATTGTAAGAAATACCATTTCTAATATTATTTGAACTCTTACCTCTCCTGGCGTTGCTCCAATTGCTCTTCGAATACCCAATTCATTAGTTCTCTCTTTGACAGCTATTAGCATTATATTTCCAATTCCTATTACTCCTGCAAAAATTGTTGCAATTCCAACAACTAGAGATAGAAAAACCATACCTCTAGAAAATTTAATAATACTCTCAAATAATGCTCCAATATTAAATGATCCAAAAGCTCTATCATCATCAGGAGAAACATTTTTACGAAGTTTTAGATTATCTAAGACTACGCCTTCAAGGTATTCTGGGTTGACATAATCAAAGCCTGAAACAAACATAAATCCAAAATCATCACCTGTATTATAAACCTTTGCAAAAGTTGTAAATGGAATATAAATATCTCCATCTGATCCAAATCCAGAACTTTGTGAATATTTATGAATTCCTACAACTTTAAAATTTATATCGTTTATTTTAATGTACTTACCAAGTGGATCTTCATCTATTTCAAATAGCCTATCTCTAGTTCCTTCTCCAATAATAGCAATTTTTCTTTCTAATCTCATGTCTTCCTCATTTATCCATCGACCTCCATCAAAAAGCTTTTTTACAGTTATAGTAGCATAGTTTGGATAGTTTCCAAAAATATTGAAGTTATCTGTTTTGGTTCCTCTAACAACTATTGGAGCTGAACCACTAAATGCTCCAAGCTGATGTCCTGGAGATATATATTCTATTTCTGGAATTCTTTCTTGTATATAATCAACATCACTTATTTTAAAAATTGGCCTGCTACCTTCTTCATATCCTTTATAAGGTATGGATCTACTTTGAGCCCAAAAACCCATTGAATTCTTACTGATTCCACTAAATGCTTGATCAAATCCATTTTCAAGTCCAGTTGCAGATCCTGCAAGAGCTATATAAATAAATATTCCCCAAAAAACTCCTATAGTAGTAATTACAGTTCTTGTTCTATTTTTTGAAATAGATTCAAAAATTTCATCCCAAGTATCTCTATCAAAAATTTTCTTCAAACTATTCATCTCTTAAAGCAACAATTGGTTTTATTTGAGCAGCCCTTTTTGCAGGAATATAACCTGCTATAACACCAAAAACAATTAATACTATAGTCGCTGTTATTGCTAAACTAAAGTTCACCCCTGGTCTGGTTATAAAGTAGTCCATTAGGCCAGTATCTAATGAATTCAATAATATAATACCTCCAACCATTCCAAGAAAACCGGAAACTGCAGTTATAAAAATTGATTCGGTTAAAATCATTTTTATTATTTCATTTGGAGAAGCTCCCAATGCTTTTCTTATTCCTAGTTCCTTAGTTCTTTCTTTGACTATAAATACCATTATATTAGAAATCCCTATTATCCCTGCAATTAATGTACCTATACCAACAAATGTTACTATGATTTGGAGGACACTTGCAAATTGCATCGACCTTTCAAATTCATCTGCTACATTTCTTATAAATAAACCACTTGGATCAGTTGGATCAATTGATTTTCTTTTCTTTAAAAACTTTTTTAGATCATCTGCTAGTCTGACTGCGCCAGAAGCTCCTATTTCAGGATTAAAAGTTAAAACAATATCACCTATTTTATCTGAACCCATTAAAATTTGTTGACGAGTTGTATATGGAATAAATAGATAACTCTCTTCTACATCCCCTCCTCTATCTTGAAAAACACCAATAACTTTAAATGCTCTACTACCTATATTAATAAACTTTCCTATAGGATCTTCTTCTTTAAAAATATCTCTTGCAACAAGTCTACCAATTACAGCTACTTTAGATTTTTCTTTGATATCTTTTTCATTTAAATATCTTCCTTTCATTAAAATATGATTCTCAATATATTGATTAGATGGTGCAACTGCTTGAAGTGAAAAGTCATAAGATTCAAGCTTATATGAGATTCTGTCACCAGATCTTATCCTTGGATTGATATATTCAATTCTTGAAGCAAATTGTTTACTGATTTCTTCAAGATCAGAATTGTCAAATTCTATCCTTCTATTCGATTTAAATCCTCCAAAAGGTTTTGTTGTTTTCCCAGGAAAAACAAAAACTACATTGTTTGATTGATCTAAAAATAAATCTTTATATGAATTCTTTAGTCCTTCTCCAAGTCCAAAAAGTATAATAAAAAGGAGAATTCCTAGAGACACTGTAAAACCAGATAATACGGCTCTTAATTTATTTTTCTTAATAGATTGAAAAATCTCAATCCAGCGTTCAGCATTAAACATCTTTAACTATATTTTGTTTAATTTTTTTATCCTCTACTATAATACCATCTCTAAGATGTACAATTCTTTTACACATATTAGCGATATCATGTTCATGGGTTACAACAAGAATAGTTTTCCCTTCATTATTTATTCTTTGGATTAGAGCCATTACCTCTTTTGATGTTGTTGAATCAAGAGCACCTGTTGGCTCATCAGCTAAAAGAACCTTTGGATTTGAAGCCATTGCACGTGCAATCGCAACCCTTTGTTTTTGACCACCAGAAAGTTCGCTTGGCAAATGATCTGACCATTCTTTTAGTCCCACCTTGTCAAGATATTCTAATCCTATTTTCTGTCTATCTTTTCTAGGCAAGCCTTGATAATAAAGTGGCAAAGCAACATTTTCTAGAGCATCTTTATAATTAATTAAATTAAAAGACTGAAATACAAATCCTAAAAATTTATTTCTATAGTTTGCAGCCTTAGTCTCATCCATATTTGCAATTTTTATATTATCAAGATGATAGGTTCCAGCATCAGCAGTGTCAAGCATTCCCAAAATGTTTAGGAGAGTTGATTTCCCAGATCCTGAAGATCCCATAATAGCAACTAACTCTCCATCTTTTACAGAAAAATTAATTCCTTTTAAAACATGAAGTGAGTTAGCACCCATTTCATAAGACTTATGTAAATTCTTTATCTCTATCAAAACAAGGCGAAATTAATTAAATTATATTTATTAGGCCACTGCATAGGTAACTATTTTAAGGGATTTGAAAGATATCTTCAACATTACATTTTAAAGTTTTTGCTATTTTAAGAGAAAGAAGAGTTGATGGAATATAAATTCCATTTTCAATAGCATTTATACTTTTTCTTGAAACCCCTGCACTCTCTGAAAGCTCTTGTTGTGTTAAGCCAGCAGATCTTCTAAGTTCCTCAAGATTATTTTTAAGCTTTTTATGATCTCTTCCCAAACTTTATTTTTTTTCATATTCTTCAACTGCATCTGTTAATTCTTTACCTGTATTTGGATATAAATACCCTGCTATTATCTGGCCCGCTCCAATTAAAGCAACTAACACTCCAGCAGCTTCAAAAAGCCTACCAAATGATATATATCCAACGAGATAAATTCCGATACCAACGAAAAGAGTTATAACTCCACTTCTTCTATAATCTAGTGGTCCTTTTTTTCGATCCTCAAAAATTTTTATTAATTCCTCAGCTTTTGATGAATCATCTAGATTCTTAGAGATCTCAACAACTGCAGCATACTTATTCTTATTCTCATGATAAAGCCATAAGAATACGACTATTGGAATAATAATTCCTGTTAAAATACCTAATATAGGTATGATTTCTCCTATTTCCATATTTTTTTATTTTTTATTAATGTAACGCAAACTTATCATTTTTTTTAATGAGAAGCAAACGTTACATCACATTTTTTTAAAAATATTTTATTGTTTGACCTTATTCGTATTATAAATAATCCATATTATTACAAATACCATAATATATGGGAGAGCCATTAAGTATACTATTCCATTATTAAGACTCTTTGCAGATTCATAAGCTTGTTCTGATTCCATTATTGCACTTAACATAGAGCATTGTGAATAAGAGTCTACAGTAAAAATGAAAAACAATATAATAGTAAAAAGTATTTTTTTCATTATTAGGTATAATAAGGTGAGATCATTAAGTAAACAATTACTCCAGTTACTGCAATATATAACCAAATAGGAAAAGTAATTCTTGCAATTTTCTTATGCTTATCAAACATCTTAGATATTGCCCTAACATATGTTACTAAAACCATTGGAATTATAAAAACAGAAAGAGTTATATGTGTTATTAAAATAAAGAAGTAGATATATCTAATCAACCCTTCACCTCCAAAAGGCGTAGGATCTGTAGTCATATGATACAGAACATACATTACAAGAAAAACAACAGATAAGCCGATTGAAATTTTCATTAATAACTCGTGTCTCTTTACATTTTTCTTTAGTATTGATCTATATGCTAGGATTAAAAGTAATGCTGTTAAACCATTAATAGTAGCATATATTGGAGGCAGAAAAGTTAAAGGAGGGATAGACTCAATTCTAACAAATAATAGAACAACTACAACAGCAGGAATTAGAACTGAGATAAGTATTATTAAACCTCTATACTTTAATTTGCTATTAGATGTATCTTCAGGTTTATTCATTAATCAATTTTTTAATATCATATTCTAGCATATCGATTCCTTGTAAATCTATGTTCTCATCATTTATACCAAGATAATATAAAAGTGGATTACCATAATCATCATTTCTAGATCTAATGTAGCCTTGCTTGTCAATTAGTGCAAAATATCCTTGATGTTCAAACCCTCCTGCAAAATTAGGGTTTTCATTAGCATATATATTAAAACCATTATTTGCTAGATCATAAATATAATCACGTTCTCCAGTCAAGAAATGCCAATCTTTAGATTTCACCTCTAGATTTTCAGAATATTTTTTTAAAATAATTGGAGTATCATGAGCAGGGTCTATTGTAATAGAGACAATCCCAAAATCATCTAGATCACCAAATGTATCATCCAATTTTTTCATATTCTTATTCATTTCTATACAAATATCAGGACATCTACTAAAGAAAAACTCCAAAACGTATACTTTGCCTAAAAGATCATCATTGCTTATAAAAAGAGAATCTTGATTAGTTAGAACAAAATCTGGAACCTTCCTGTCTTTTCCATCAATTTTAAGGAAAGACAATTCTTCTTTTTGATGAAGCCTATTAGTATCTATAATGTCTTCATTTGATAATCTATCTATAATCTTTGGGATTGAATAGATTCCAAAAAGAACAACAATTATTAAAAGGCCAATATTTTTTTTACCTATTTTTTTCATTTAAATAAAGAATCATTTTTCTTTAAAGCAAGTCTATATTCAGCCAAAATAATTTTAACATCATCAACCATTTTATTATTTATCTCTGCTACAGACTCAGCATTAAAACCATATAATTTTCCAATATCCTCATCATCATCTCTACCTCGAAGATTTAAATATCTATCTATTATAAATACATAGGGTGTAGCGTTTTCATCTGACAACTCAATATCAGTAGAAAGACTATTGTAAATTTTCTGAATTTCATCCTCATCAGTAAAAATAAAGTTCCATTTTTCAAGATCTGTTCCAACTCCTCTTGTCAATTCTTCTTTAAGGTTGTTGATATTATTCTCTTGGTCTTTTGTTGTTAGAAACACAAATTGAAAATCTTGAAACTGATAAAATCTTTTATAAATTTTTTGATTTAAATTTAATGCTTCTGATTTCCTTAAATTTACATCTCCTCCCCAGAAACCAAGAATTGAGATATTATCTTTTAATGTTATTCCTTTCTGATTACCACTTATGTTTTCAATATCTAAAACATTTGTTGTTAGAATAGGAAGTTTTGCAAAATTGTTTATTCCTGATGCAAGGAATATATATATAAAGATTGGGAAGAAGAAGAGAAAAGTAAGGATTAAATACTTCTGAACACTTTTTTTCATCAAAAATTCCAGCTTTTAAATCCACCTAACATAACATCAAAAATATACGAACCTTCAATTAATAAAATGAAAAGCAAGAATGGAATCAAAATAAGTAAGGGAACTACTATAGAGTTTTTAAGAAATGACTTTTCATCTCTTATATGCATAAAATCCCAAGTAATATAATATGCCTTAATTATAGTCATTATAATAAAAATCCAATTTATAAGTTTAAGGCCAAGAAATTTGTTTAATAAAATTTCTGGCTTTCTTATACCAAGCGCAACCTCAATTATAGTTACAATGGAAAGAAAAATAAGGACTCCCCATATTTTTTGTTGGTTTGATTTGAACTTTATTAGCCCTCTAAATATTTCTAGTTTATGTAAATGTTCTGCCATATTATACTAAATAAAAGAATGTAAATACAAATACCCATACTAAATCAACAAAGTGCCAATATAGACCGACTTTCTCAACCATATCATAATGACCTCTTCTCTCATAGGTACCTAGTAATACATTTATAAAAATTATAATGTTTATAATTACTCCTGAGAATACGTGAAATCCATGGAATCCTGTTATAAAGAAAAAGAAATCTGCAAATAATGGATTACCATATTCATTTCTATATAAGTTTGCCCCTTTAACTACTCTTGTTGCTGAAACTATAGCTACTTCTGCCTCCTCTCTACTTAAGATAATTTTCTTTCCCTTATCGTCAATTGCTTCAAGTCTAACAGTAATATTTGTATTTTGATTAAACCCTTCTAGGACCTCGTCTAAAGTTATTTCAGGTAATTTTGATTCCTCAACATACCATAATCCAACATTATCATCATGCGTGACTCTATCTCCAGTTAGAGATACTGCAAATTCATCTATAGGTAGTCTTTTGTTATGTTCAAGATCATAGAATTGTAAGATCTTTCCTGTTTTAAGCTCAACTGCTCCATACTCCCCTTTAATAAAGTTTTTCCATTCCCAAGCTTGAGATCCAACAAAAACTGCTCCACCAATTATTGTAAGTAACATATAAAAAGCTACCCTATTCTTATTGTTATGATGACCTGCATCAACAGCTAGAACCATTGTAACAGAAGAAAAAATTAGAATAAATGTCATTAATGCAACATAATACATTGGTGCATCAACTCCGTGTAGAAATGGGAAGTGAGTAAATACTTCATCAGCTATTGGCCAAGAATCTATATTTTTAAATCTTGAGAAACCATAAGAAACAAGAAATCCAGAAAAAGTTAATGCATCAGAAACAATAAACCACCACATCATTAACTTTCCATAACCTGCAACTAAAGGTCTAGATCCTCCCCCCCATGATCCTGATGTGTTTGTGTTTGATATCGTTGATGAAGCTTGCATCTAGGGCAAAATTTTTCGTTACAAATTTATAATATTTTAGCTGAAGTACTTAATAAAAAAGAATAAATATATCCATAAAGCACCAAGAAAGTGCCAGAATATTAATGCTAATTCAAAACCTAATTTACTTTTCTCATATTTTTGATTATTGAATCTTAATATGACTACTGATAAAACAATTATTCCTGCAAATAGATGTAATAAATGTAATAAAACTAATATATAAACATATGATGTTGTAACTGAACTTCCTGGACCTGTAAAATAAAAGCCACTTGAAATTATTTCTTCAAATCCTAAAAATTGAGAAATAACAAAGAGAATTGCCAGAATTGCTGTAAAACACAAATATATATTTACATTCTTTTTATGCTGGTAAACCTTAGAATTTTCTGTTAGAACATATCCAACATATTTATCCAAGTTAAATTTTGCTAACTGAAAAAAAACACTGCTAAGTAATATTGAAAGAGTACTGATTAAAAACCAAGATGGTAAAGAAAAAGAATCTAACCAATCAGGTCTACTACTACTAACTATAAATGCACTTGTTAATCCAGCAAAGGTCATAGTTATACTAATCATTCCAAACCAAAGCATCATTTTTTTTGCTTTCCTGTTTTGTAAATCTATTTCAACCCTATCAGACATTACATTATAAATTTATCGAGCACAAATATAATTTGAATAAATGTTAAATAAAAGATGCTTGCATACTTTAGTCTCGCAGCATGCAAGTTGTTCATATATGACATTAAGTTTATAGATCTAGATAACATAAATAATCCTGCTAAGAAAATTAATAACCCGGATATATAGCTTATAGTAAATGCCCCTGAATACCCTGACATAGGAATTAGAGAAACTAATATTGTCCATATAGTATAAAAGACTATTTGAAATGCTGTTGACTTATCTTTTTTTCCTGTTGGAAGCATCTTAAATCCTGCTTTTTTATAGTCATCATCTGACAGCCAACCTATAGCCCAAAAATGAGGGAATTGCCAAAAAAATTGAATCATAAAAAGTACTCCTGGTTCAATTCCAAATTTATTTGTTGCTGCTACCCATCCCAGCATAAATGGAATAGCTCCTGGAATAGCACCAAAAAAAACACATAAAGGTGTCCTAGTTTTTAAAGGAGTATAAATAAAAACATATATAAGCGCTGATATTAAACCAAAAAAAGCAGTTCTAAAATTAATCAGATACAATAAAACTATACCTGACAAAATCATAATTAAGCAAATAACAAAAGCAAATTTTGGACTTATCTTACCAAGTGGTATTGGACGATTTTTGGTTCTATCCATTATAGCATCTCTTTCTTTTTCAATTATTTGATTAAATCCATTTGATGCACCCACAAGAAAAAAACCTCCAATCAACAGGAGCAGAAAAGTTTCAACTGAAAAAAAATCCATTGCAATTAAATATCCTGCAATGGAAGAAAACAATACACTTAAAGAAAGTCTGTATTTGGTTAATTCAAGAATAGCGCTAAACATAAATAGATTCTCTGTTAAAAGTTTGCAATATAATACTTACTTGTAGAAAAAGTATTTTTATTGAAGTCTAAATGTAATTGGGATACTAAATGGAACTCTTACTGGTCTACCTCTTTGTTTTCCAGGGGTCATTTGAGGCAATCTGCCTATAATTCTTCCTGCCTCATTTTCAAGATTCTTGTCAGGGCCCCTCATTCTAATATTGGAAATTACACCATCCCTTCCGATAATAAAGTTTACATAAACTCTTCCCTGAATTCCCATTTCTTGTGCAATTTCAGGATATCTAAAGTTTCTTTTTATATGTTGATTAATTTTATCTTGGAAGCAAGTTCTTCTTTGAGATTTTGCAACTCTCTCACATCCAGGGTAAATCGGCACATCCTCAATTACTGCAAATGGAACTTCAATATCGTCAAATTCATCTTCAACTTCAATATCTTCAATAACCAGATCCTCATCAGATTCTGTTGATTCAATAATAGTTTCTTCTACCTCTTCTTCATCCTCAACAACTTCAATAATTTCAGGTGCTGGTGGAGGTGGCGGAGGTGGCGGTGGTTGTTTTAACTGTTCTGTAATTGGAATCTCTTCATCATCATCATCATTTACATTTAAAGCTTCATAATCATACTTTGTTTCATATGTTTTTGACTCAATAGCTTGCCAAGTAATAAATAAAACAGATGCAAGACCAATAACAAAATAAAGGTTTCTGTTTTTGTTTAAATCAGCTTTTGGATTCTTCTTCAGTTGCATTATTGTATTTTTAGAGTACTAATCTATAAAAAAATATAGTTAATTCATACTTATAATTAATTCTATATTTTTTTTTTTAATTATCAATCATATTTTTATAATCATCAGAGGATAAAAGATTTGAAATATCCTGATTATCAGATACTTCAATTTTGATTATCCATCCTTTACCATAAGGGTCCTCATTAACAATTTCTGGAGTAGACTCTATATTTGAATTTATCTCCAAAACCTTTCCTTT
>Ga0208749_1000213_pt1 | contig 14838 bp, 4 predicted proteins | sample Knorr_S15_td_DCM_FD_185601 | JGI IMG/M metagenome (GOLD analysis project Ga0208749, IMG submission 185601) | Marine microbial communities from Southern Atlantic Ocean transect - Knorr_S15_td_DCM_ad_63m_LV_B (SPAdes) (version 2) | ecosystem: Environmental > Aquatic > Marine > Oceanic | place... | reverse complement strand
CGTTGATTTCTAATACTGGTGCACCTAATTGCCTTTTAGCATAGGTGATTAATTCTGATCTGGTGGATGGTTGGGCCATTTATACTATACCTCTATCCATATTTATAGTGCGGAGATTGACGATATGCCTGGTTGAACAAGAATGTTACCATCAACCAGTCTGTAAAACGTATTTCCAGAACTAACAATGACATCATATACATATCGACCTTCCTCTATGAGTTTAGTCTGTGTTCCACCAAGTGATATACGAATTTTACCATCAGCAGCACTTGTAAACCCAACAGCAAAAGTTGCTGTAGGGAAAGCAGTTGATCCTATGGAAACACTCTTAGTCATCTGAGATGAACCAGAATATCCCTCAAGATTAAATGCAGTATTTGATGTTCCTACAACTTCAAAGTTACCTTCAAAATTAGCACCGCCAAGCATGGCAAAATTTGCTGCATAAGCAACTCCAGCTTCTGGATCGAAAGTAATTTTTTTAGTTGCCATTTACTAACTCCTTTAGTAAAGATTTAATCTCACTTAATTCACTTTTTAGATTAGCAAGATCTTCTTCGACGTTTAAAGATTTTTCCTTTTCACGTTTACGTTGTTCACGACGATTAATATATTGTTGATATGCACTTGCATTAGTGTTAATTATTTGATCAGTTTTTGGATCTCTAACTAAATCACTATTACCTTCAACTGGAATAAAATCTTTCATTATGCTAAAGTAATAACTCTTAAATCAGAGACTCTAGGAACATAAGTTTGATTTGATGATGTTAAAACAAATTTTACTCTATAGTATTTGAATGGTGGAAGATCTTCCATATTGAATTCATATTCTCTAAATGTCAATTCACTACTCTTGAATCCTGCTGCATCTGATTTGGGAATAAACCTATCAGGTAAACCATCACTTTCAGCAGAATTAATTACCTGACCTTGATCATTTAAGTTCTTATAGCCAGGGAATGGTTCAAATATAGGATCAAAGTTTGGAGTGGCACTAATTGCATAATACGCTCTAATATCAGAGTATTCATTAATATGTGCATCAAGTAAGATCTTAATTGATGATGCAGAGTTTGCTAGAGTATTTTCTCTAGAAACATATTGACATGATGTTGGATCGTCAAGTAGAGTATTAACTCTAGGATCTTGTTTATAATTTGTAATAGGAGCATCAACTCTATTAGAAACTAAAACTGCACTCATTCTTTGTAAATCTACAACAGGAGATAAGTTTGGATTAGATGTTTCTAAGGTAAGTGTCATGTTAAGTGATCTATCACCAGGTGAATTTTGAGTTACTGTATTGTTAGTTTCATTAACTCTTGATGCAACCATTCTTGGTGAATTTAAATAGTTTGATTTATTTAAAGTGATACTCTCACTTCCTTTATCTAAGAATGGAACATCAACTCCTTGACCACCACCATCATTAAGACTTGCTGCAGATATAGATTTCATAGCAGCAGATAACGTAGTGCCAGGCACAGTCATGTTTGCGATGTTTGGTGAAATGATTTGGAACGGAATATTTTGTGTTGCATGAGCATCATAACCACCAGTTGATTTAGTATCATTAAAGTATAGTTTAGGATTACTTGCAGCACTTGAACCACTTGATCTATCAGGAACAGTAAATGGTAATCCAGTTTGTGCAGCAGTTAAAGCTCCAGTGTTAATTTTAACAGTGTAACTATCAAAGGTTATTGGAGCAGGATCTGTGTCAGTAACTTCACTTAATAAGTGAGTTCTGTTAATTCTTGCAAGAGATACACCACCCAACTCATATTTACGAACTGGTGATCCTTTAATGTATCCTTTAGCATTATTTCCTCTAGTGATACCTGTAATTGATCCACCAGAAGCACCAGTATATTTGATAACTTCATCGCCTATCTGTAATAGGCCTGGATTTGTTGCTCCTACAGAAACATTCTCATATGTAGTAAAGTTATCAGTGCTTTCAACAGATATTGTTGAAGTAGAACTGGAACCATAAGGTAATGATAATTTGGTTGGAGGAACATCAGTTTCAACATCAGAAACTGTTACTCTGTTCTGTTCATGATGCATACCATGATTTCTATGGTCAACAGTGAAATGTAAACCATCACTTACAGATGTAATTTTTTCTAGAGTAGTGATTCTAGCATTAGTTGACGAAGCACCAACTGTTGTATTCAATGATGTTGTTAAACCAGTAATAGGATGTGTGTATGTCAATCTTCCATTCAAGGCAAAATCTCCTTGAACATTATCAACTATTAATTCATCTGTTCTACCAATAGAAACAATAGAGAGTCTTGCGTTTCTACCAACATTATTATTTCCAATTGTTGCTATGCCAAGAACATCACCTTGTTGGAATCCACTACCAGATGATCTAATGGTCGCTATGGCCACAACACCATCAGTAACTCTTATATCTGCGGTCATGAAATCACCACCAGCAGTTATATTAGTAAGACCAACTCCCACAAAATCAAATGTTCCAGACGCAGGTGTATATCCTAAACCAGCATTGATGATACCCATATTACCTGTTCCAATACCAGCACTACCAACAAAATCACCAGAAGCATTTGATGCAGCACTAAAATCGTTATCACCATCACTAAATGATAATTGATTGATTGTGTTACCTAATGTAAGAACAGTGTCTCCTAATGATTGACCGATACCAAGTCTAACTCTCTTGGAGTTAATATTAACTGGATTCGGCATTAATTTTGCAACTTGATTATTACCCTCAGATAAAATGGGATTGTATATCTCCATTGTTCCACTAGTTTCAAATACCGCTTTATTAATTACAAATTTAAGATCTTCCCACTGACTTGGTTCCCATGTAGAAGCATTTTGCGACTTAAATAATGATCCCAAATATGGTTGTTGTGATATAAATTCATCAGTCAGTAAATCAGATTCTCCAATCCTTGATATGAATACTTTATACTTAGTTGACCACGATGCTAAACATATGGCATATTCTGTATTAGCACCCTCAAGATATACTGGCGATTCAAATGTAAATCTAGTTGCCACAGTTCCGTTTGTAGAAACATTAATTTGATCAGGAGCTTTAATTATTTCAGAGAATGGTAAAACTTTTTGTGTTGGAGTTCCTCCTTCCATTGTTCTGATTTGGAATGTCATTGGAATATCCATATCATCTTTAGTTTGGAAGTAGATATCACAACTTGTTATAAAGATACCACCCTCTTCAGTAACTTGGAAAGATTGTGCTAATGGATCATACCAACGATCTTGTCTTCCAGTTTCTGCTTGTGCTGTACTAATCGCCTCTGTCTTCATAACAGTAGAACCTGTTAATGTTCTAACCTGTCTTTCATCTTTAGTAGGTCTTGTTTGAATGATTGCATTTCTAGTAGAAATAATATTTTCTTGAACAGTTTCTAAAGTTCCAGCAGCAGTGTAATTATCTTCACCAAATGTGTCTGTGTTTTCCTGATCATTAGTAGTATTATCAATTACAGTAAATGTTTTAGTTCCTGTTTCAAATCTTGGATGATTACCAGTATTTGGATTTGGAATATAAAAACTACCAATTAAATTAGCACCGAGATCAGAAATTAATCTTCTATTTGATACAACTGCTGTAGCACCACTACTTGAACCTCTAAGTTCCATTCCAGTGTTAATATATCCATAGAAATCTCCCTGAGCTTGATCACTCATTGATTTAGTATCAACGTTTAATATTGTTGATGTAGCAGAGTATGTTGCTGGCATATCTGTAGCACCACCACTAGCAGATGCAAGTTGAACAACTCCTGGTGTTCCTAAGAATGTTTCTAGACCAGTAGCACCAACTTGAGATATATAAGGATTTTTTTGGAAAACTTCTGTAGGAGCGTTATATGGGCCTGCTCTATGATTTGATTGTGCTACTCTGAATCTAATAGCAGGAACATCAGTTCCTTCTGCAACAACACCAGATCCTGGCATTTTTCCAATAACAGTCTCACCAACTTGGAAAGTTCCAGATTGCATGGTAATTTCTGTTAACTTAGGAGTGCAATATTGAGTAACTGCAACACCATCAAAGAATCCATATAACTGTGTAAGTGGTTTACATTTAGTGACTCTAAACTCCACGTTTCTAGAACGCATTGTCATGATTACGTCACGACTTACAACTCTATCTCCTAAAGATTCATTATCAAACTGCTCTGTAACAACCTTTCTAGTTCCATTTCTAGTTTGATTATCAACTCTAAATGTGTCACGAATAGTATCTTCAAAAGTTGTTGTAGTTGTTGTGGTAACATCTTGTGAATGGTTAACACCAGATCCACCGTTAATCCAACCTGCTTTAATAATCTCTTCTTCAGTTACTGTGCTTGTTTCTGTTCTATTAACTTTACGTTCTGAAAAATCTTGACCACTCCAGTTAGTTTCCCATGAATTCCATTGTATAGGAGCCATTCCAGTCTGTGGGTCAACACCAAACTCTTGCATTGCCTGTGCCATGATTCCTGCAAAGTTACCTTCTTGTTGAATTATTTTTGCATCGAGTCTAGCAGTGTCTGTCCATGTGTCTGTTGATGGTGCTAATTTAACAGTTGCTTGCCAAAAACTTACTAAGAAAGGAGTAACACTTTCTGTTCTAGTTGCAAACTGCTGACTTAACCATTCAGTTTCGGTATAATCAAGAGTGACAACATCTTCAGTTTTTCTTACATTTGTTCCTTCAGCAGCAAGAAAAGCACGATCAGTTCCTGCAGCAACACCCTCAACAGGGCCTGGCATTAGATCTATTGAGGTGCAATAATGTTGTGGTCTTAATTCGTTATGAGCAGGGTCTAAACTACATTTTACTTTAAATCCTCTTGTTTCCTGTGGTTTAAGACTTGTAAAATTATCAACAAAGAAACCAGATTTAAATTTATTCAATCCATCAGCATCAGCAACAAATAAATTTGATGTCTGAGTTTCTAACATAGACAATGATGTATAGTATTCAAGATTCTTAATCCTATCTTCAAGTTCTTTAATATCTTGCATTCTATATCTCTTATATTTTAAGAAATCAATGCTTGCTTGTTTAGGAGAAAATAAGTATGGAGGTAAAACAATACTTGCAATTTCTATAGCATCATCAACTCCTGTTGGCCTTTCCCTTTTTTCTGAGGGATCACCATATTTAATTTGAAATCTACCAGTTTTATCTAAAAAGATTCTATCAATTCTTCCAACAAAGTGTGAAAAATCAACAGTAATAGTTTCGTCTGATGCTAATATATTTGCAGCAGAACTTCCAGATGCTGTAAATACTCTACCCTTAAATTCAAAAGGAGATCTTACATTTTCAGCAACAGTATAACTAGAAACTTTTGGTCTTATATCAATTGTGTCAGTTACATATTCACCATTAATCATGGGAATTTCTTTACTATAGTTGAAACTATCATAAGAGTTTTTAACTGTTATATCACCTTCATCAGTAGTCTCATAAAAACCATTTTTAAAATATATTTTTAGTTGTTTCTTAGGTGCTTTTGCATTTGATCTTCGGGTAATAAAACCATAGTCATAGAAAGTGCTTCTCTGACCATTAGTAAATGTATAATTTGCTGATATGTTTTTACTAGGATTATCTAAAGTCGTGATCAAACCTTGAACAGTTGTTTCTTTAAATACTACAACTTCACCCTCTTCAAATGCAGTTTCATTAAGAGTAATATATGTAATTTGAGAATCTGTTAAAGACTCAGCAACAATCGCCACAGCACCACTATTTTGCCCTGTAAATTGCTCACCAATAACTAAATCAGTTGTTTTTCCTGATGGGCCATTTAAAGATGTTAAAGTCATCTTAGGTGCAGAGGCCTCTGAAGTATCAGTGGATTCAAAAATACCATGAATACCAATAACATCTGCCTCATTTAATGATATTTTATTATCTTGAACTCTAGTTCCAATAGGGAAGTTTCCAAATGTTAATCCATCATTTAAAGTTGTCGCACCAATACCAGATCCAGATTCTTTTGAATAATTAACGACAGTAGCATTTACACGATTTAATCTTTTTATTTTTGCAGATGGTTTAGATTTTGTAAGAGTTGCGATTAATGTGCACCCAGTTGTCGCTGCTCCTAAACCTTCTATTTGTAATACTGTATTACCTGTAGTAAAGGTAAACATGTCATCTCTTAATGCAACAGTTGTTCCATCAGATCTCATAAAGACATATCTCTCTTCATCAAATGGTAAGAAAGATTCGTTTGTTCCTGCAGCAAGTGCAGAGGTAAGTTGACCTAATCCTGTATTTGGATTAAGTGCTACATCAACAGTAAATTCTTTTCTAATTGTCAATGATGAGTTTGTAAGATCAACATCTGAAATAAATGCTTTTGGCATTAACGCATATAATTTACTTTCAGTAGATCTCTCTAATGGTGATGTTTGGAGTTTTAGACTAGAAACTTGTGTGGATGATGTTGGAATAGCACCACTTGCAACACCAGTGACTGTGCTAACACCAGTAACTTTAACGTCGTTTGTATTAACTTCTGTTATTCTTGCAAATGATGGAACGTTATTACCCAATCCACCAAATGATAATATATTACCAACTTTTAATGAGCTAGGGAATAATGAACTTTCACTAGTAACTGTGCATACACCTGTTGCATTATCTTTTGCGGTAAATTGAGCATTACCAAAATCAATAACTGGTCTTTGTATCACATCTCCATTAAATGTTTTTGCTGCACCGACAACACCTGGCCCAATAGACGCTGAAGGGCCACCATAGATTGATTTTACATCCTGCATACCAAAAGATGTTATAGCAGTTGCAACACGATTATTTGATATTCCATTTATCTCAAATGGTTCATTGGTTACAAACTCTCCACTCTTTTCATAAATTTGTAAAGATGTGCTGTTAGAGACTGCAGAAACTAAAAATCCTGTAGCACCACTATACTTTCCTTTTATCTGAGTTGGTATTGTAAGTGTAACTGGTTCGTTTAAAGTTACCTTAGAATATAATTGAATATCATAAAGTGATGTATCCCACTCATTAACAGCAGAATTAGAAGAGGTGTAAGAACCAGACTCTAAAGCAAAATCATAAACTCTAGCAACACCAATTTCTTCTCCACTTACACTTATTTGACTAGCACCCTGTCTTTGATCTCTTAAACTAACAATGAATGTATTTCCAATTCCAATTTGAGGTGCACCGTATACATTATTAAGTCTGACAGAATTTCCTGTTTTATATGCAACACCTTGACTCTCCAATCTTTTTGAAGTTCTTGGTTTAGGTGCATCAACATATGTTGAACTAATTGTCTCAACCTCATATCCTTTTACAAATGCTTTACCTGGTGAAACTTGATATAATGCCAGATCATCAGATGCTAATGTTCCACCCTGTGTAAATTGACCCTCGTTATATATTCCACCATTTTTAATTCCATCATTTAAAGAGTCTTTCATAGTGACATCAAAACTCTTAACCATGTAGTCACCAGACTCTGCAAATGTTCTACGAGCTAATTCATCTCTAATAAAACTATATTCTGTATTCTTTTTCTGAGATCTTAAAACACCATCTTGTATAACTGCTAATTCAATAAAGTTAGAGTCATTAAAATCATCTAATGGTTTAGCAAACAAACTACATGATATTTTTAGACGATCTGCACCAGGTGCAGCATAGTTATTAAATCCTTTTGAGTTATCTGCTAATGTTTCATCTTCATCAGCATTGATTATATCTTCTTCTATTCTTAAACCAATTCTAGCACTAGGAGTGTTACCATATTGTGATAATAAAATTGTTTCATCTTGAACAGTGACGAAATTACCCCTGATAAAGTAAACACCGTTAGATATAGAGAAAGATGCAGCTGTAGATGTTGCATTATTAGCAATACATGAAGCAAATGATTCTCCTGAAGGTATAAAGGCATTATTTTGTGGCCCTGAAACAATATCACTATCTGCTATTAATAATTCTCCATCAGCAAAAACCTTAATATTATTATCCTCTACACCAGATGACATGTATGAAATATAGAGTGTTAAATTACCATTCTCACTATTCTCAGACATGAGAATCTGTTTAATTATCGCAGTTACACCAGTTGTCGCACCAATTATTTTTCTATCAATTAACTGATCAATATAAAATTCTACAGGAACTCCTAGATGACTATTATTTAATTCAACAGCAAAATACTCAGAGGAATACGCAGTGTTACCTGGTATTACTTTTGCACCCTCTTTAAAGAAATGTTGACCAAATTTTTCAATTTGATTTTGTAATATAGACTGAAGACCTGTTAATTCTCTTGCTTGAACAGGATAACCAGGCTTGAAAAGAACCTTATGATAATTATCATTCGGGTCGAAATCATCAAAATATGGTGAAACGTTAAGGTTGGTTTGCTGAGCCATAGTTAATTAGAACTGTAATATTATTTTGATGTCTTCTTTTTGGTTGGAAGATCTTGTAATTGATGGTCTGTGATCAACATAAATCATATTTCCAGAATATTTGTCAATTTCTGGGTTAGAAACTCCCTTAGTAAATGTTTGACCAAGGTAGTAGGTTCTATTATTTATTGAGGTGGAAAGACCTGTAAATGTTGTGCTAATTGATAAATTAGAACTACCACCAACAATAGTTACGTTACCACCAGAAGATGGATCTGCAGTAAATCTTGTTGTGTTATATCCATAAATCGCAGCAGTTGCTGTTTGTGCAGTTGAAACAGAACCAGTCGCAGTTACAAAACCAGCGATAGTTCTATCTTGCCAATATTTTAAAACACCTGTTGTTTGATCATATGCAATGACTTTTCCATAAGCAGTAACACCAGTTCCAGTTGTTTGAGATATTAAACTATCTGCAGTAAATGTTACAGAGCTATATCCAGTTCCTGTTAATCTTAATCCATAGGCAGCACTTGCCTTGTCTAATGTAAGTAACTGGTCAGAACCAAATGATTTAGGATTTTCTAAAATACCTATTCTAGCAATTTGGTTTCCTGTTATGAAGTCTGGGTTTTCTGCATCATTTTCAATTCTTGCATAAAGTAAAGCATTGGTTGCACCTAATTCTCTATAGATATCAGAACCATGACCACCAGGTGGTGGAATGATAACATCAAGAGTTGGTGGAGATGTAGGTGTTGGAACTGATCCAGCAGCTAAATCAACGTTACCGTAAGTATATCCAAATCCTTCATTAGATATTGTGACACTTTCTATTTGAGCATCATTGTTGACAACAACTGTGCACTCTGCGTTAAATCCATCACCTTTAATTGGAACTCTAGTATAAGTTTGGTTAGCAGTTCCTATACCAGTTCCTCTATTCTTAACTACAACAATTTTTATACCACCATCTGTAGCATTGTTTTTAACAGCAGCATCTGCAGCATTATCTCCCCAGTTCAAAGGAACTGGCATGAAATCTGTAGAATCAAACTTAACTAAGTCTGCTGGTTTTATACTATATAAGTATTTCCAAATATATCCGTCACCAGATGTTCCAGCACTTCTTGGTTCCAAATCCGTAAAAGTTGGTTCGTCTAGAGATGGTTTACCATCAGGTGTTTCTGGTGTTGTTCCATTCTGTAAGCAAATATAAACCCTAAAGTCACTATTAACAACAAAGAAATTTGCAGTATATAATGATGTTCCACCAGAGTTTGGTGGTGCATTAGAGATACTGTAGTCATGTCTATAGTAGTCATATGTTGTTCCAGAACTCCAGTTCAATTTTGGAACAATTTGTTTTACATCAGCAGAAGTTATTCTTTTAACAGCAAGCATAGTATCATAATAATCATTCATATTATTGAAACTATCAATGGGTGCTGGAGGAGCAGAATCCCATGTTGATACGATACTTGTGGGGTTTGGTAAACCTACAAAAGCATAGTAAGAGTTAGTCGAAGTGGATACACCAGCAACGAAATTCTTTGCATTTAATATTCTTATTTGATCCGTTATGATTGCCGACATGAACTTTGATTACACTTTTTTTATTTATTTAGACGACATAATTCTCAGATTTAAGAGCCGTCTTTCTCTTAACCTGTGGGCCAGTCTTAATACCAGTGATACCGTTAGTAGTATTAATCGTGTAAGCCTGTGCTATTTGTCTATCTGTTAGTTGTAATCGACCCCAACTGTAGTCACCTATGAATGATGTTGATAGACCTTGATTTAATGTAGAATAACCAACAGTGTTCTCTAATCCGTTCCAACCTAGAACTCTACAGAATACTCTTGTTGCCGATTCTGCTTGATCAGAACCAAATCCAACAGTTGTAATTCCAACGTGATGAGATACCTCAAAGATATTATCTAAAGCAGTTGTTCCAACTCCAACATAACGACCAGCCCTATCTAGTGAAGTAACTCCAGAACCAATATTAGAACCACTAACTGTAAAGAAGAATCCAGTTGTCAATCCACTCACTGAAATAGGATCAGGGCTAGTGACATTCTCATCTCTTAATGGAGAATGTTTTGGAATATACAGGTCAAATACAACTGCAGTTCCAATACCAATTCCTACACCATTTGCTCTAGAGATGTTTGAACATATACCAACTCCAGTAACAATACCAAAGTCTCCCTCATATAAATCAATAGTATTTTCTTCCCTAACATATGTAGGTGGAGCAATAAAGACCGCAGGAGGTTTAGCAGATGTATAACCTATTCCAGAATTAACTCCTACCGTAATTGCATTTACAACTCCGTTACTTATTGTAGCAGTCGCTATTGCTATAGTTGTGCTTCCAATACCAGCAAATCCTGTATTACCAATACTTACAGGTTGTTGTATTTTAACTGTAGGTGCAGCAGTATAACCCTCTCCACCATCAGATATTTCAATACTTGAGATTGTTCCAGCGATAGAAACGACAGCCGTTGCAGCAGCACCTGCAAGGAATTCATACTCATGACTTGCGTTAACAATCTGAATATCCTTTTGGAAATCTCTGTTTACTGGGTTTTCATTTTCTGGATTAAAGAATGGTTTACAGTTATCAATGAATATAGATGTTGAACCAACACCAACAGATTGTATTAGGTATGCTGTTGGGAATAGGTTAGGTTCATATAATGGCCTGTCTTTACGAACTATTCTTCCATCGATATACTTATCTTCAATTTGTCTATACCATTTAACAGGTCTGGTTTCTGTTTCAGAATCACCTAAACCTCTTCCATAGTATTGATTAGTATCAACTTGACTTGACGATACAATCTCAGATACAGTTCTTGGGAATTCTAAAAATGTTCTTGTGTTATAAGCAGGATCAAATCCAACCTGTAAGTCATCACCAACTTTAACAGTTTCTACAATATCTCTATCCTTTACATCCTCACCACCAGTTCCTCTATAGAAGAACATTCTCATGACATCACCATCATTTGGTGCTTCAGTCATTGTTATTGATCCACCACCATCAAATGTGTAACCCTCACCAGGCACTTGTAAAACATCATTTATAGTAAGAATAATAGTATCTCTTACAACGATGTTTGATCCTGTTCTTGCCTGTATAGCGAATGGTTCACCAGCAACTGTAAGTGGGAATACCTTTCTAGTTCCATCAAATAAATTTGAGAAATCATCAATAGCTTGAAGTTCTCCCATACTCCACATATTGAATTCATCATGATGAACTCTGTTTAATGTTAACTTAAATGGTTTGAATAAATGAGCGTCTATAGGAACCGCATATGATTCGCCAGATGCAGTTGCAAAAGTAGGAACTGTTAATACTTGATTATTCTTATATCCAAATCCAGTGTTTGTTATTTCAAAGTCGATGACACGACCACCTGTAGTTGCTACACCAACTGTGATATTTGCTCTTGCCTGTGATCCACCAACACCAGGTGTTGAATCATTATCATACCAGAGAGGAATATCTTGATATGGTAATGGTGCATCTATAATTGCAATGAATGTTGATTGACCAGTTCCTACTGATGATGGATTTTGAGTTCCTATACCAGGTATTGGATTTGTATTTGTAACAGCGATACTTACAACACGACCATTCGTGACTGCAGCAGTTCCAATATTTTGAATAGTTGGAGTTCCTCCAGAGGTTGTTACTGCAATAGCAACATTAACAACAGTCGCAATTCCAACACCACCAATCGAAGTAACTGATCCTAGACCAGCATAACCTGGAGATACTCTGTAACCAGAACCGCTATTACCAATGCTGACTGCAGTAGCAACACCAATATTGTTGAAATGTATCGTAGCACCAGCAGAAACTAACGGTTGATACCCAAATCCTTCACTTGATGCTACAGAAACAATAATACCACCAACTGGAACTGATGCATTATTAACATCATTAGCAATAGATGATGCAGTTCCTGTAAATGTTATGGATGTGATACCAGAGACCTCAGATAATGCGTAATCATTTAAAGCACCAGCACCTTGCAATATACCGTTAACTAATACAACACCAAGGTTTGTTGCAATACCAGTTACGTTTTGTTTATCAACTTTAAGAGTGAATTCTTTAGTTTGACCGTCAAACTGTTGTGATATGTCATCAATATTATAGTTTGCAGCATATGCTTTAGTGCTTCCACCCTTAATACCAGATCTATTAAAGATTCTTCCACTGAAACTTGATGTGGTTGTGATACCAACAAAATCTCTATCATTAGGTGGTGATGTCGCTACACCTACTTTTGGTCTATTACCAATTGGTGCAGAGGCAAAGTTAAGTGTGCTATCAACAATATTGTAATTACCAGACATTTTTTCAACAATGTCATGATTGGAATGGGCAATAAGATCAGTTCCCATCCAATTTCTATGAACTCTAATAGCACTAGAAATACCAGCGTTGTTAACTGCTATTATCTTCATCATTTCATGAGTAGTAGCAGAACCAACTCGAATAATATCTCCACTAAAGAATGACGTTATTCCCGAAGTAAACATGATTGTTTCACTTCTAGGGAAGTCTGCACCTAGTGATGTAGTGACACCAGTTCCCACTATGGGGCTTTGAATCATATTGTCAATTGATATTAATGCTCTTGTATTTTGATTTTTACTTATAAAACTGTGAGATGTTCCAACACCAACCGAGGAAAGTTCTAGTGGAACTGTAATTGATTTAAGTGCATTCTCTGCTGTTGCTGCTAGTTTAACCACACTATCACTAACCTTAATAATGAAGACGGATGATGGAAGATAACTTACACTTGCAGGAGAAGTAGAAGGTGTTGCTGCAATTCCTATAGCATCACCTGTGCTTCCTATACCTGTAGTTGTGCATCCGACTATTGGTTGTGCAATAGCATACTCAACTTCTTCACCACTTACAAAGAAGTGATTGGGAATAGTAATTTGATTGTTTGTAAGATCAACTATATCACTATCAGAACCATCAAAATCAACTTTAAATATCTCATTGTCATTTACATCTAATATTGGGAATTTAGTTCTAGCACCAAAGAAAGTTCCTTCATATACATCAAATTTAGTTTGAATAGTTGCTGCGTTTAAATCAACACTTGTTGGAGCACTAGAAGTTTCAGTTACTTTAAGAGCATGTATAACTGTTTTAACTTCAACTGGTATATTTGCATTTGGAACAAACTTTATTTCAGTATCACAATCACCGTGACCACCTTTTTCACCAGATATAGTTCCAATACCAGTTGTTGCACCAGCACCAGTTACAATATTTCCATACTCCGTCATGAATACACGATTATCATCATCAACCATCATTAATTCAGCAAACTCATATGTATCGTTTAAAGTATCTTTGATTTGAACAATAGCATACGCACCATCAAACTCTTGAGTATAACTACCAACACCCACAGGCTCTGGTGCAGCACTTGCTGGAATTGTTGTAGATTTTGCTATTAATGAAGCATTCTTTAACGGTAAAGTTCCAACACCAGTAAATGATTCTGATGATATTCCTATAGTAACAGTATTAACAAATGCAGTTACAATACCAGCATTTGGTGTAAATCCTATCTGAACTGCAGCAGTGGTTCCAAGACCAACTATATGTGGTCTGAATGTTCCCAATGGTTCTGAAGCAAGATTATCTCTTCTATTATGAATTGTTAACTGACCATACTGTTCAAATGCTACGGTAGATCCTAAACCTACGGCACTTTGATGCATCACAAGACTTAGTTCATTATATTCTACAGTTCCTTCACTTGTTGCGATAGAAACAATAACTTTAGCAGATCTTGGGTTGAATAATTGATATTGAGCTGTATCAGCAGCACTATAATTTCTAGATCCTGAAGTGAGTGCAATACCTGTTGTAGATGCAGTTCCTACAGTTGCTATGATAAACTCACCACCACCATGAGCAGATCCACCTAATGTTGTAGCAGCACCGATGTGAACAAGTGCTCCAACTGGATTTGATGATGCTCCTATGGCAGTTGATGTACCTACAGTTAGAGAAGTTGATAAACCAAGTTCATTGAGGTTGTATGAAAGTGTTGTTACGTTATAATTATTAAATTCACTCTTAGTTGGGAAGAATCTAAGAACTGCTTCACTACCATCAACAGTAGAATCCATTGAACCAAGATCCTTTACAGTATCTACTTGACCATACTGGTTAATCATTGATTGGCCACTAAGAGGATCAAATAAAGCATTGACCATCATTAATTGCCTCTCACCCTCAAATAATCTATCTTTTACATATACAATAAATCTATTTTCTTTATTTCCAGAAATATCATATCTACCTATTTCAGAGAAAGGTGTATTTCTTGGTTGATCTTGGAAATCTTGACTAATAT
>Ga0208749_1000212_pt1 | contig 14852 bp, 16 predicted proteins | sample Knorr_S15_td_DCM_FD_185601 | JGI IMG/M metagenome (GOLD analysis project Ga0208749, IMG submission 185601) | Marine microbial communities from Southern Atlantic Ocean transect - Knorr_S15_td_DCM_ad_63m_LV_B (SPAdes) (version 2) | ecosystem: Environmental > Aquatic > Marine > Oceanic | place... | reverse complement strand
AAAGAAACTTCATCACCCAGTATGGACATTCAATTAGCAAGTAATTTTGAAAGATTGATTTATTACATAAATAATTCCGACTCACCGAAAACAGCAGATATTATGGAAAAAATAAAGCAAAATACTTATCAAATTGAAAAAGATAATTTAGAAATAATCCAAAAAGATTTTCTCTCAGAAAGTTGTAACGAACAAGAAACGTTAGACATAATTAGAAAAAATTATGAAGAAAATAATATTATATTAGATCCACATACAGCTGTTGGAGTAGGAGCGGCAAATAAACTATCATTTAATGATTGTGTAGTTCTATCTACTGCGCACCCATGTAAATTTCCAGATGCTACAAATAATGCAATAAAAAAGCATAAAAAGTTACCTGAAGAACTTCAGCATGTACTTGATAAAAGTGAGAATTTTCAAGTATTAAAAAACAATACAGAAGAGGTAAAAAACTTTGTTAAAAGCAAAGTATTAGATTAAGTAGGGGCGTTCTGTTGCCAGGTGTTCCGATTATAAATTGGCAGCCTCTCTAGCAATTAAGTCTACTTCATTATTTAATTTATCAGTTGAGTGTGCTTTTACCCAATTCCACTTTATTTCAAATTGATTAGATAGATTATCTAACTCTGTCCAAAGCTCTTTGTTTTTAACCGGTTGCTTGTTTGCAGTTTTCCATCCATTTTTTTTCCAATTATGGATCCATTCTGTTATTCCTGATTTTACATATTTAGAGTCTGTAAAAATTTGAATTTTTTTGCCTTTGGGTACTTTATTTAAAGCTTTGATTGGAGCAAGTAGTTCCATTTGATTATTGGTAGTATTTTTTTTGCTACCTTTTATTTGAGTTTTTTTTCCATCATTAATAATTATTGCAGCCCAACCACCATTGCCTGGATTTCCTAAGCATGATCCATCAGTATAAATATTAATCATTTAATTGTAATAATTTTTAAAATTACTAAATTTATTATGTACTTTAAGTTTTTGAATATATTCTCTTGGATTCTTTATCTTAATAACAGCATTTTTTGGCGTATTTAAATAATCATAAGTTCTTGTTAATAAATATCTAAGAGCAGCACCTTTGCATAAAACATTCAAAGATTTTTTTTCTTTTTCAGAGAATTTTCTTATTTTTGAATATCCTCTAATAAGATTTTTTGATTTTTTTTTATTAAATATAAATTTATTATTTTTTTTATCAAAACATAAAGCATTTATACAAATAGCAATTTCGTACATTAAAAAATCATTACATGCAAAATAGAAGTCTATATATCCGTTGAATTTATTTTTTTTGAAAAAAATATTATCAATGAATAAATCGGCATGAATGATTCCATGAGGTAAATTTTTTGGCCATTTATTTTTTATTTGTAAGAAACTATTTTTCATTAAACTATTTAAATGTGGGCTTATAATTTTAGATTTATTTCCAATCTTATTTAAGATTTTTGGCCATTCTTTTAAAGATAATGAATTTTTTCTATAAAGCTTTATTTTTTTTGATGCTTTATGAAATTTGGCAATATTTTTGCCAATTTCATAACAGTTTTTTGGGCTTAATTTTAACTTATCTTTTCCCTCAACAAAGGAAACAATAGAGGCAGTTTTATTTTTAATTTTTATCAAAAAGCTTCCTTTTTTATTTTTTTGAGGTTTTGGACTGTTAATTTTATACTTATTTAATTTGTCCATTAAATTCATAAAGAAAGGTAAATCTTTTTTTTGAACTCTTTTCTCAAAAAGTGTCAGTATGAATCTTTTATTTTTTGTTTTTAAAAGATAATTGGTATTTTCAATTCCCTTTTTAATACCAGTAAAATTTTTAATTTTTCCAATGTTATAATTTTTTTCAATGTAATTTATATGTTTTGAATTAACTCTTGTGTAAACAGCCATTAGTTTAACTTTCCAGGAATTTTAAATGTTATATTTTCTTTAATTATTTCTACTTCTTCAATTTCTACAATAAATTCTTTTTTTAATTCATTTATAAATTTTTCTACTAAAATTTCTGGAGCTGAAGCGCCAGAAGAAATTCCTATAGTTGTGCAATTGGCAATTTTATCTATTGGGACTTTGCTTTCAGAATGAATTAGTTCTGATTTATCACATCCATTATTTTTTGCTACTTCCACTAACCTAACCGAATTAGATGAATTTCTACTTCCTATTACAAAAAACATATCGCAATTTTTTGCAATTTTTTTTACAGCCGACTGTCTATTTGTAGTAGCATAACAAATATCTTCTTTTTTTGGTTCATTGATTTCTGGAAATTTTCTTTTTAAAACATTTATAATTTCTTTAGTGTCATCCACGGATAGTGTAGTTTGTGTTATATACGCTAATTTATTTCCATTTTTTTTTAAATATTTTTCTGCATCTTCAACATTTTCAATAAGGTCTATACTTTCATTGGGTAATTGGCCCATAGTTCCAACTACTTCAGGATGATTTCTATGTCCAATAAGCAATATATGAGAACCATTTTTATGTAAATTTTCTGCTTCTCTGTGAACTTTAGATACCAGTGGGCAAGTGGCATCAACATAAGTCATATTTAGATTTGCAGCTTCTTTAGGTACTGATTTTGGAACACCATGAGCAGAAAAAATAACTGGTCTAGTTTTATCTTTTATTTGTTCTAACTCCTCTACAAATATAGCTCCTATTTTTTTTAAACTATCTACGACATGTTTATTATGAACAATTTCATGTCTTACATAAACAGGTGACCCATATTTATCTATACTTTTTTTTACTATTTCTATTGCCCTATCCACCCCGGCACAAAATCCTCTTGGAGAAGCTAATAAAATTTTTAAGTTTTTATTACTCATTTTTTTCAATTAAATATTCAAGCAATATATGAGGAAAAGTTAAAGAGGCAAGTCCAATAAAAATAACTTTATATATTGAGTCATTTAATTCATTGTAGTTATTCAAAATATATATAGCAAATATGTAACCAAATATTGTTATAATTGTAAGTGGCAAAGCTTTTTTTATAAATATTGGCAAACCTTTTTTTAAATTAGTATTTATTTCTTTTATTAGCGAAATTGAATGCCTTATTGAGTGCAAGAAACAAAAATAAAATGTAAATGCTAGTACTGGATTAAGAAAATAATTTAATATGAGTATAGATAAAAAATCCATCAATAAAAGAGACTTGATATCAAAACTTTTATTTAAAGATAGGATAATGTTTGAAATAAAACTAAGAAATATAAATAAATATAATATTTCATTATTAATTAGGATATTTGTTGATATATCAAAATTTAAGGATTTAAAAATAGTTAAAGTTTCGTTTTTATGAAATAACAAGGGCGATATTATAACCAGCGAACCTTTAAAAAAGTAAATTAATTCAAAATTTTTATTTTTACTTATAAAATCAGAATCTTCTTTGCCAAAATGAAAAGCTGCTACTATTAAAAATAAAAATAATAAAAATTTGGGAAATAAAAACCATATAATTATTGTTATCAATCCTATAATTACATAACTAATATAAAAAATTGCCAACGATTTAAAACCTAAAATTTTTAATAGTTTTTTTCCTTTTATGTGGTCAAGTGAACCATGAGATATTCCAATGCTTAAAATTAAAAGCAAAGAAATTATTAATAAACTATTATTTCTTAAATAATCAAAAGCAGATAAAAATATACAAAAATTAAAAAAAATTAACGAATGATAATAATTTATTTTGATCATTTTAATTTCTAAATAGAGCTTTAATAAAAGTCCATTTTGGCATTTTTAAAATAATTGAAAAATCTTCCAAAATATTACTTTTGTTAGATAAAAATTTTATAACAGCATTTGAAGAACTGCTAAACATTTTAAAAAATATATCTGGCATATTTTCAGAATTTTTCTTAATAACCTTTAAAAATATTTTATCTAAAAATTGATATTTTTTTTGTATTCCAAATAACTTAGTTTGAGTAATATTTTCAAGATTTTTTCTTATAAACTTACTATGTTCTTGAATATTAAGAAAAGTGTATCCTGTACTTAATCTTGTCATACCACCTGCGGTTCCAATATTTATTTTATTTTTTTCAATCTTATTTGATGGATAAAAAAGAGGTATGGCTCCTTCTTCTTTATAATTTATTTTATACTCTTTAAGGTTTAAGTGATTTTCTAAATATTTTTTAATTTGATTTTGGTAATCTTTTTCTGAATCATCATTCATAAGTGACAACCAAGTAGTTTCAACAAGCGCCTTATTTTTTGTAAACGGAAGTGTATAAAAAAAATGAACACTTTTTCTTTGTTCACAATCAAAATCCATTAGATTAAAAATTTCATCATCAAAAAAGTTATTTTTAGTCTCAATTTCTACCCCACAAAAATGCTGCCAAAGACCATTATTATTTGCGTTAAGTTCTGGAACACTATTAAAAATAAAAGAATTTTTTGTATTTATTTCATTAATATTTTTAAAAAAATTTATATTTTTATTTTGTTTTAATTTTTCATTAACTTTTTTATAAAATAATCCACTATCAATAGACTGATATGGATATTTCTTACACTCCAAAAACTTTGTTTTATTTGGAATATTTATAGAAAAATTTTTCCAACTTTTTTTTACACAATCATCAAAATTATGAGAAATTATTTTCCAAAAAGACCATGTTTTATCTCTTTTATACTCATCTCTCGGTTCTATAATTGCTAAAGTTTTATTTTCTAATTTTTTATGGATTTCTAATTCATATGCCAAAGATAAGCCCGCACAGCCTCCACCTATAATTATATAGTCAAAGTCTTTCATTTAAATCAATTTCTTCATTTATTAACTGATGCTCTTTATATCTAAGATGATCTTCATCTTTAATCAATGATAGTCTCACAAGGTCAAAAAAAGATAACAAAGTTTGAATTATTTTCCCAGTATTTGTAACATAGATTTTTCCTGAATTATTATAATTTTCTATAGATTTTTTATATAGAATATTTTGTCCAATTTTTCTGTAAACTCTTCTCGCAACCAATATTGAAAAACGAAAACTAATTGGAATTTTTTTTATGGATGTGAAGCAACTTTCATAAAACAAATCAGCAGTATTTAAAGTTTCTTTTATTGATTCAAAGTCATGAGATATATAAAATCTATTATTTTTTGAGTCTTCCAACACATCCCTTGAGATATTGGTAAGTTGCATAGCTATACCTAAATCGATTGCAGATTTAAGTGAATTTTTATCTTTAACATTTAAAATTTTTGCCATCATCAAGCCAACTGTACCCGCAACTCTATAAGAATAAATAAATAATTCTTTTTTTGAATTTATTTGTACTTTATTTTTTAAATCAGTCTCTACGCCATCAAATAAATCATTTACTATTTTTCTTGAAATTCCATATTCTTTTATCAAAGACCACATATTTTCTATAATTGGGTCGCTGTAGTCTTGATTATTAAATTTATTTTTAAAGTTTAAAAAATTATTTTTTTTAATATCTATTTCTTGTTCATTATCAGCAATATTATCTACTGTTCTACAAAAATCATATAAATTAGAACACTTTAAATAAATTTTTTTAGGTAAAAAAAACCCAGCCCAATTAAAAGATTTTGCGTATGTAGATAAATAACTATTATTGAGCATTATAAAATTTTATCTAAAACTTTAGCAGATGACAGTACACCCGGAACACCTGCGCCCGGATGTGTTCCGGCGCCTACAAAATATAAACCCCTATATATTTCTGATCTGTTGTGAAATCTAAAATAAGCAGATTGGGAAAATTTAGGTTGAATTGAAAAGCCAGAGCCATATTTAGTATTAAGTTCTTTTTCAAAATAGTCTGGCGTTAGGTAAAAATCTTCTACAATATTTTCTCTAAGGTTTGGCAGTAAAGAATTTTCCATTTTATCTATTACAAGATTTTTTAATTTATCCCCTTCTACAGACCAATTGATACCAGATTGATTATTTGGTACTGGCACAAGTACATAAAAACAATCATGGCCATCAGGAGCCATTGATTTATCAGATGCTGTGGGTCTATGAAGATAATAACTGATGTCTTCATTTAATTTTTTATTGTTAAATATATCATCTAAATGTTCTTTATATTTTTCTCCAAACTTTATTGTGTGATGTTCTACAGCTTCATAAGTTTTTTTAGTACCAAAATAATACACAAATAAACCCATCGAATATTCCATTCTTTTTATTTTCCAATTAAACATTAGATTTGTATTTTTTGAATTTAACAGCTTTGAATAAACTCCTGCTGGATCGGAATTACAAATAATATTGTCAGCTTTTATTTCTCTGCCATTATTTAATTTGAGACCAATTATTTTATTATCTTCAGCAATAATCTGCATAGCTTCATTGTCTTTTAGAATCTCAATATTTTCTTCTTTCATTAGTTTTTCAAAACCATTAATAATTTGTCCTGTTCCTCCCATTGAATAATGAATTCCCCATTTTTTTTCTAAGTATAAAATCAAACCATATATTGAAGTTGTGGTAAAAGGATTTCCTCCAACTAGTAGTGGATGCATACTTAATAATCTTCTTAATTTTTCATTTTTAATATAGGAAGACACAAGAGCATAAACAGATTTATAGCTTTTTAGATTTAGAAGAGCAGGAATTTGTTTTATCATAAAAGAAGGATTGTCAAATGGAACTTCAGAAAGCTCAGTAAATCCCTTATCAAAAATTTTTTTTGTAAAATTAACTAATTTGTCATAACCGATAACATCTTCTGGGCTCATTTCCTTAATTTGACCTTTCATTTTTTCTTCATTACCTGAATAATCAAATTTAGATCCATCTTCGAATACAAATCTATACCAAGTGTTCAAAGGTTTTAAATTTATATAATCCTGAGGATTTTTATTAAATAACTGAAATAACTCATATATTAAATGAGGTGCAGTTATAACTGTCGGTCCACCATCAAAAGTAAAACCGTTTCTTTTAAAAACTCTAGCTCTTCCTCCTAAATCTTTATGTTTTTCAATAAGCGTGACTTTATGATTTTTCGCTTTTAACCTTAATGCTGCGGCTATTCCTCCAAAACCAGAACCTATAACTACTGAATTCATTAATATTAATTTTATATTATTTTTAAGAAAAGTAACGAAATTATACTAAGGCTTAAGAATTGATTTTCTTAAGTTCGGATTTAGCCTCTTCTAGATTTTTTTCAAATAAATTATCTAATTTTGATTTATCAACAGAGGTGGTTATTATTTTTTTAACAGAGTTAATTGCTATTCCAATAGATGTATCTTTAATTTCTTTAATTGCAGCCTCTTTCATTTGGGCAATTTTACTTTTTGCCAAATTTTTCTTAATTTCAGCAGATTTATGAAATTTTTCATTCATATCAACAACAAGTTTATCAGAGTCACTTTTCGCTTGATCTAGTATTTTTTTCGTTTCTACGCTTACCGAATTCAACTTACTCTGAGCATTATCCAAAAGTTTTTTTGACTCTGCTCTTAATTTTTCGCTTTCATCAATTTCATTTTTAATATCCTCAATCATTTTGCTAAGTAATTTATTAACATTTTGAGGAACTTTGAAATATACCAATGCTCCAAAAAAAATAACAAAAGATACCGCTACCCAGAAAGTTGCATCAAAAACCATTTTGTTTTTCCTTACTCTTTCTTGATTGTTCTTCAACTATAGCAGATATGCTGCTATTATTGGCTTCTTCTCCAATTAATTGTTTTATTAATTCAGATGAAGTTTCAACTGCTATACTTCTTATTTTTTCATGAGAATTAATTTTAAGATTATTTACCTCTTGTTCTGCAGCACTTATCTCTTCATCAATATCTTTTTCTAAAGCCAATCTTTTACTGTTAATATCGTCTAATATTTTTTGTCTAGCTACATTAAAATAATTTTTTGCTTCAAGCTTGCTTTCCAAAATAATTTTTTCAAATTCTTTAATTTTTTTTTCACTTTCTTCTCTTTGGCTCTCTGCTGTCTCAATATTTTCTAAAACTTGTGATTTTCTAGACTCTAAATTTTTACTAATTTTAGGTAAAATTAATTTTGATAAAACTATATAAAGAACGCCAAAAGTTAAAACTAGCCATACTATTTGGGAAACCCAAAATTCTGGATTTAGTTGTGGCATACCACCACTTTCCCCACTTTGTGCAGAACTAATCAGCACAAAGTTTAAAGTGAATATTTGAACAATTATTTTTTTTAACATCAACTAAAATGCAAATAAAATAATCAATGCAACTACTAGACCAAATAGTCCAGTTGCTTCAGCTAAAGCAAATCCTAATAACAAATTAGGGAATTGTTTTTGAGCTGCTGAAGGATTTCTCATTGCGCCAGAAAGGTAGTTACCGAAGATAATACCAATTCCAACACCTGCACCTGCTAAAGCTATTGCCGCAAGTCCTGCTCCTATCATTTTTGCTGCTTCTAATTCCATTATTTCCTCCTTTTGTATTGTTAATGGTGTAAATTTAATGCATCATTTAAATAGATGCAGGTTAAAATTGCAAAAACATATGCTTGAAGAAAAGCAACTAATATCTCCAAACCAGTTAATGCAACAGAAAAACTAAGTGGAAGCCATCCACCAACAATTCCGAGACTTATTACAAAGCCTCCGAATACTTTCATCATTGTATGACCTGCCATCATGTTTGCAAACAACCTTACAGATAAACTAACCGGTCTACTTAGATATGAAATTATTTCAATTACTACGATTAATGGAAGCAAAATAATCGGAACTCCGCTAGGTACAAAAAGTTTTAAATATCCTAACCCATGCTTAATAAAACCAATAACTGTTACTCCAATAAAAATAAATGATGCCAATGTAAAAGTAACAATAATATGACTTGTTACGGTAAAAGAATAAGGAATCATTCCAAACATATTGCAAAATAATACAAACATAAATAATGAAAATATGAATGAAAAATAAGGTTTTGCTTTAGAACCAGCAGTGTCGCTTATCATTTTCGAAACAAATGAATAACTTAGTTCTGCTAACAATTGTATTTTATCTGGTATAAGTGATTTCTTTTTAGCACCTAAATTAAAAATAATTAGTACAGCTAAAGAACTAATTACCATGAATAGACTTGCATTTGTAAATGAAATATCTATTTCGCCTAATTTTATTTCTGGACCAATTCTATAAACATTGAATTGGTACATTGGGTTTGCTGCCATTACTATTCTTTACTATTTTTGCATTCTTTTTGCAGATTTAACTACATTCATTATTCCAGCAATTACGCCTACAAAAAAAAATATTAAAATTAACCATGGCTTAGTACCAAACCAATTGTCTAAAATAAACCCAATAATTGTCCCAACTACAACTGCTGAGACTAATTCAGTGCTCATTTTAAAAGCAGTTCCCATACTTGAAGAAGACCCTTCGCTTTTTGATGGTTTTTTGGATCTTGCTTTGTTTTTTGCAATTTTTAAGCGAGTTTTAAACTGATCTTCAGACATTGATTAATTAAGCAACCATGCTTTCAGCTTTTTGAAGATCTACTGCAACTAGCTGACTAATACCTTTTTCTGGCATTGTTACACCGTACAGCCTATTCATTTTTGACATTGTTAATGCATGGTGTGTAACAATAATAAATCTTGTTGAGGTAATTTTTGTCAATTCAGACAAGAGGTTACAAAATCTTGTAACGTTTGCATCATCGAGCGGTGCATCAACTTCATCCAAAACACATATTGGTGATGGATTAGTTAAAAAGACTGCAAATATTAAAGATAGAGCTGTTAAAGCTTGTTCACCTCCAGATAACAGTGTTATTGATTGTAGTCTTTTTCCAGGAGGGCTCACTAACATTTCTAAGCCCGCATCTAACGGATCATCAGAGTCTACTAATTCTAGTTTGGCATTACCTCCATTAAATAGTTTTGTATAAACTTCATTAAATTTTCTATTTACTTTTTCAAAAGCTTCTAACAATCTTTCCCTTCCTTTTTGATTTAATTCCGTAATACTTTCTTTAAGTTTAATTATAGCAGTTACAAGATCCTGTCTGTCTTTTTCCATTTTTTTTATTTCATCTTCATATTTTGAAGTTTCTTCGTCTGCTATTAAATTTACTGAACCTAACTTTTCTCTTTCTCGTTTTTTTTTATCTAAAAGCTCTTCTTGGGCAACCACATCAGGAAATTCATCTTCTCTATCAAGATTAGAAAATTCTAATAGATCATCTTCTTTTAAATTAAGTTCTGACATAACTCTATCTAGCAAATCATTTCTCCTTTTGTTTAAACCATCTATTGTTGCCCCTGAACTAGCTTTCCTCTCTCTTGTTTCAATTGAATCTTCTTTAGTGCTATCTAGTTTATTTCTTAAACTAATTATTCTTTCATCAATTTGCTCAATTAGAATTTCATTTTCATTTTTTTCATTTTCTGAAATTCTTAGACTTTCAGATATCTGACCTTTTTTTTCTGCTTGAGTTTGTGGTTGTTTTTCTAATTCATTTAATTTTAAATTTTGTTTATTTTTTCTCTCGTTTAATTCTATAGACATTTTTTCAGAATTGTTTAACAAGTTTTTCCAGCTTTCAATTTCTTGATCAATTATTTTAATTCTTTCATTTCTCTTAACAGATTCTTTTTTTATGTTTTGGTTTTTGCTATATGTTTCTGCATAATCATTCTGCATTTGTTTAATTTTTTCATTTTTTGAATTTAAATTTGAAATTAGACTATCTTCTTCCATTTCTTTAATCTTCATGACCATGAAAGATAAATTTGTTTTACATTCTTCCAGCAAAGTTATTGCTTCTTCACCTTTATTTTCTGCAATTAAACTCTTAGCTTTATCTAATTTTTCATTTGTTGAATTAACTGTTTCAAAATTTTTTTGTAAGAATCCCAAATTAAAAGAATTAAGCAATGTATCCATTCTATCTTGTTCATTTTTTAGTTTGGATTTTGCTTGATCAAGATCATGGTTAGATAATTTTTCAGTTTCGTAATATTTTGAATCTATTTCAATTAACTGGTTTTTTTCTTCTTTGAGTCTTTTTTCATTAGAATTTGCATCAATGACGATACTTTTTTCTCTGTCTATGTCTTCGTCTATAACTTTTAAGGTACTTTTAATTGTGTCTATTTCTTCCTTTATTCTTTCATTTTCTTCATCTAGCCCTTTTAGTTCTAAATTTAATCTTTGTATTTTTGATAAATTTTCTAAATTTTTTTCTCTAATAGGCGTTACCTTTTCCACTTCAATTTTTATTGTACTTTCAATTTCTTCCAGTTTGCTATTGAAATCTTTTACTTTGTCATCTGCTTCTAGATTTATTTCATTTTCTATTTTTATTTCATGATCAATTTCTTTTAATTTTAAATAATAGAGACCAGATTCAATTTTACGTATTTCTTCAGATATAGCTTTATATTTTGCAGCCTCTTCAGCTTGCTTTTGTAAATTTGCCAATTGTTTTTCTTGTTGTCTTCTTAATTCATCTGCTCTTTTTAAATTATTTTCTGCAGCTCCTAATCTTAATTCTGCTTCGTGTCTTCTTACATGGAGACCTGCTATGCCAGCAGCCTCTTCTAATATTGTTCTTCTATCGGAAGGTTTTGCGGTAACCAAAGCTCCTATTCTTCCTTGACTGATAATCGAAGGCGAGTGGGCACCTGTTGATAAATCAGCAAAAAACATTTGAGCATCTTTTGCTCTAACTTCTTTATTGTTTATGTAAAATTTTGAACCTTTATCTTTTTCAATTTTACGTCTAATTTCAATTTCATCCAATTCATTATATTGGTGTGGCCCATCTTTATTATCGTTTGACAAGTTAATAGATACTTCAGCAATATTTTTTGAAGGTTTATTTGAAGTTCCTGAAAAAATAACATCTTCCATTCCAGAACCTCTCATGCTTTTTGCTGAAGTTTCTCCCATGCACCATCTTAATGATTCTACTATATTTGATTTACCGCACCCGTTAGGACCAACTATTCCAGTTAACCCATCTTCAATCAAAAAATTTGTTTTTTCAGCAAATGATTTAAATCCATTTAAATGGATTTTTTTAAACTCCATTCACTGAGTTATATCAGTTTTTCTAAAAATTTTTTCAATTTTTTGTAGTTTGTTGGATTATCGAACTTTTCTCCATTAATAATTAAAGTAGGAGTTGCTTCTAATTTGAATTTTTTGGCGCCTTCGATTCGGTCTTCTAAAATATGATCCTCAACTTCTTTATTGCTTAGGCAATTCTCCACATCTAATTTGAAAGCAGATTTGTCAATAAATTTTTTGATATTCTGATTAAGCTCTTCAATTGTATTTCCTTTTACCCATTTGTCTTGATTATCAAATAAATAATGAAGAATTTCTGATTTTCCATCATTTCTACAATGTGCAATTTTTGATGCATTCATTGCTGCCATATCTAAAGGGAAGTTTTTGAACTCTATATAAACATGTCCTTTATCAATAAAGTTTTCTTTTAAGCTCGGATAAACATTTTTGTGAAAATTTGCACAATGGCTACAGGTTAAAGATTCAAAAATTATAATTTTAATTTTTGCATCTATGTTGCCTTCGGATATTGTCTTAATTTCAGCTTTTAGACTTACTGGTAAAAAATAAAATATAGCAAATAAAGTTGTAATAATTATTTTTTTCATCTTGGTTTATATATTTTACTTAATTCTAATAAAGATTTTTTAATTTTATCGTTTTTAATATTATCTATCTTTTTTATGTGTTCTCTTTTTGTCGCATTAACCACTTTTTTTTCTATATTTTTTTCATATTCTCCTTCAAAAGTATTTAGTTTAATATTTTTTATCGCTTCATAGCCAAAATAGGCATTCATTTTATTCATTATATTTTTTTTTGAGTATTCTAAGTCAACTTCATTGCCTCTTTTAACCATTATGATTAAACAACTTCCTCCTAGTTTGTTTGAACTTTTAAAAGATTTTGGGTAACAAACTTTAAATAATTCATCTCCTACAATATATTTCCAATTATCTAGAGTCTCTGAGTACATTCGACCTTTTTTATCGATTATTCTTTTTACTTTTGTGGGTAAAGTATTTTTAAAAGATCTTAATCCTTGAACGGATTTATATCTCTGCTTAGTATTATATTTGAGACTCATATGAATGATAAAAACATACCAAAAAAAATTCTTTATTGGTACGATAATAATAAAAGGTTTTTACCTTGGAGAAAAAAAGTTTCTAAGGAAAAGAGAGAATACTATACTTTGGTTAGCGAGTTTATGCTCCAACAAACCCAAGTAAAAACTGTAATTCCTTATTTCCTTAACTTTATAAATAAATTACCAAATATAAATAAGTTAGCTAAAGTTAAAAATGAAAAATTAATGAGATATTGGGAAGGTTTGGGTTATTATTCTAGAGCTAGAAATTTAAAAAATACAGCTCTAAAAATTTTAAAAGAATATAACGGCAGATTGCCCAGTACGATAGAAGAATTAAAAACATTACCAGGTATCGGAGATTATACTTCAAAAGCTATAATGGCTATTGCTTTCAATAAAAAAATTATTCCACTGGATGGAAATGTTGAGAGAATAATTAAAAGAGTTTTTTATTTAAGAAAAGAGGATGAGATTTCAAAAGAATATATAAATAACAAAATTTATTTTTTTGGAACATCAAATAGGTCAAGCGATTACGCTCAGGCTTTAATGGAAATTGGAGCTATAGTTTGTAAACCTAATAATCCTTTATGTGAACAATGTCCAATAGCTAAATATTGTATTTCATTTAAAAAAAATGATTTTGTTATTAAATCAAAAAATAAATTTAATAAAACAAAATATTTTGAGGCAAAAATTTATCAAAATAATAATACATATTTATTAGTCAAAAATAATAAATTTAATTTTTTAAAAAATATGCCAATTTTTCCAATGACCGAAGTAGAAGAAAAGAAATATAAATATTCAAATTGTAAAAAAATTAATATTAAACTATCAAATATGGATATGAAAATAATTTTAAATAAAATTGATAGATTGCCAAACATTAAAAATAAAATTTTACTTAACTGTGCCCATACTAAATCATTAATTTTGCCATCTTTTACAAAAAAAATATTTAGCTCAGCCTCAAAGATCTAATGAAAAAGATAGCTATAATTGGTGCTGGAATTTCTGGTTTGTATCTAGCAAATTTATTAGAAAAAGAAAAAGATTTTGATTATAAAATTTTTGAAAAACGTTCTAAACTTAATTTAGAAGAGGGTTATGGAATTCAGTTATCAGTAAATTGCATTAAATTACTTAATAAAATTGGTTTTAAAAATATTGCTGCTTCAGATGTTTTTTTTCCTACAAAAGTTAATTTTTTCAAGTCAAATAATCCGAAAAAAATATGTGATATAAATCTTACCCAATTTAATGATGAATTAAATAGATATACAACCACTAAAAGGACAACTCTATTAAAATTTCTATTAAAAAATATCCCTGAAGATAAAATAAAATTTAACACAAGTATAAATAATTTAGACCATAGCAATGATATTAAAGTTTGTTTTTCAGACGAATCAGAAGCAAATTTTGATTTTTTAATTATTGCTGACGGTGTTTTTTCTCAATCTAAAATAATAATCTCAAAAGAAAGTTTAAAAGCAAAATATAACAACAGTATGGCTCTTAGAGGAAAGCTTAATAAATATGATGATAATAATATTTCAATTTTTATGGGATCAAATTTTCATTATGTAATTTATCCAGTTAATCAAAATAATGAATACAATTTCGTTGCAATTTTACAAAAAAAGTTAACAGAGTTAGAATTAAACAATCAGCAAATATTACAATCTGA